>JAEEGL011555786.1_pt1 | contig 10205 bp, 8 predicted proteins | sample 9134231 | NCBI WGS metagenome assembly JAEEGL01 (sample SAMN16246548, study PRJNA631951) | gut metagenome | biome: gut microbiome; feature: rumen; material: fiber-attached | host: Bos | place: Iran: Karaj | collected 2018-10 | reverse complement strand
CTTATCTTTTCAGGAGAAAACAATTCAATAAACTTGGCTCGTTTAGCCTCAACCTTCTCTTGAAAGTTGAGATACTCTTCTTTTGTTGCTTCATGATGAAACCATTCCGGACTTCCAACCATTTTTCAATCCCTTTCACTACTTACAATCGTCAGTGATTTCTTCCTTCTCCGCTTTCTTCTCTTCCTTCAGCCTATCAATCTCCGTCATATACCCGGCTGTAATAATACCGGCAGGGAGTGCCACAATCGCAATGCCAAATATGGAGGAAATCATTGTGATAACCCGTCCCAATGTCGATACAGGGTAAATGTCGCCGTAGCCAACCGTCGTGAGCGAAACTGTCGCCCAGTAAATAGCGTCAAAAAAGTTCCGAAAAGAGTCCGGTTCCACATTGAAGATTATCAGGGCGGAAACAAGGATATATCCTCCGGCCAAGGCGCATACCGCAATGAGAGAATCCTTGGACGAACGAAGCACATTGCCAATTATCTCAAAACTCTTTGAATAGCGCATTGCTTTGAACACACGAAAAACTCGCATTGCGCGAATCATTCGGAGGACACGCAACACCTTAAACCCACTATTAATTACCGTTAATGACGGGAGAATAGAAATCAAATCGATAATGGCCATCATTGAAAAAGGATACCTTAAGAAAGACTTTATGCTCTTGTCTCCAAACTTATGGTCAGCAGTCATCCATCGTAACAAATAATCCAAAATAAATATGGATACAGTTACTTTGTCCACGACATTCATAGCTGGTGTATCAGTCTTGAACGCCAGCGGGACGAGGCTGGCAATGATAACAAGAATCATCGCATAATCATAGATTGCGCTGACGATATCATGCCCTTCGGATTTTTCGATTATTTCATAGATTCTCTTCCTACTCATAGCCGCTCTGTCCTTTTCCGTTCAACCATTTGTCCGCAAATTTTTACATTCCATGAAACCATTCCTATTTCAACGGATGCCCATTCGCGTCTTTGAATGTCCCTGTAGCCAATGTGATAATGTCAATAATCCAACCTATGCCGAACAATCCCATTGTAAACAAATATATCCATCCCATACTATTCTTCCCGGCATAGAACTGATGTGCGCCAAAATATCCCAAGAAAATGCATAATACAAGAGCAACTATCCTGCTCTTGGAAGAGACCAATACATCTCGTGAAGTAACCCATGTATTTCCACATGACTTACACAAGGCCACTGTTTTGTGTACTCCTCTTGTTGCAGTTGATTCGCGTGAGAACGTAATCTTATTTCCACCACAATTAGGGCAGGTTGCCACAGCTCCCTGCTCACCATTCATTCCCGTTCCGCCATAATAGTTATTCACTATGCTAATAGGTTGTCTAGGCATCTCAGTGCCACAATAGGTGCAAAATGCACTAGTAACTTCCGCTCCACAGCTAGGACATTTCATAATAGTACCTCCCTAATAATCTAATTGATTGTAATAGAAAAATATGTTTCAATAGTCAATTCCAGTTCCACACCTCATATCCCTGTCGCTTCGCCGAGTCATAAACAGGTCGCATATTCTTCTGCAGGATATTGTAAAACTCCTCGCGGGAATTGTCCGGGCGGTAAAGTTCCTGTCCTGCCCAAATGGAGTGAAGGTTATCGCGGAAACAGGCTTCAAATCGTTTATGAATCTCTGGCTTCTCGTAAACGAATCCGTACATTAAGAATTGGTTATATGCGAACCGTTCAAAGAACGGGTCCCACTTCGGGAGCTTATTACTCTTCTGTCGATTTAACGACGAATCCATAGGACTCAAGTTCCATAGCTCATCATTCATAACGAATGACCACGGAATAAAATGATCAACATCGTATTTATCCGAAGCGACCACATCTCCGGTAAACACATCCCGCACTTCACTGAGCCCCAAAATGCCCTCCCAGAGTTTCCGAACATTAACAAGCTTGTGCATCTTCTCATCCATTGGAACAAGTTTATACACAAGACCCGGGACCTCCGGATTATTATTCTGTAGCCAGCGTACCTTTTCATATTGAATCCAACCAAGAATGGAAACGGTGTTGTCCTGAATCATTTTCACCCACGTCGGGTGAAGGTACACTTCCTTCTTCAATTTGCTTGAAAGGCCAAGCGTGTACGGGAGTGTAACAATCTCACGGTTAATCCGCTCTATGTATGCTACCATACGGCGTGCGCTCTCCCAATCCGGGGTCAAACCCGTTTTAGTAAAGAACCCCGCGAGTGCGCGATAGGGAACCATGTTGGTCAACTGTTCCTTCGCGTTTTTTAACTCTAAATCATGTAAATCATGTTTCCGAATTGCGTTACAAACCTCTTCCTTTGAAGCATTTGCCGGCAAATCCGCTAATTCCGCCAAACGTAAAACCGCGCGCTCTAATGCGTCTTTGATGACTCCGTCATTCGGTAGCCCACTCAAGTGTACATGAAATTCGCGCACGGAATACCATGCATTACAAATCATTTCATTAATGATTTCATCAAACGAGGTTTCCACCACTCCACGTGACACAATCTGCACAATCGCTTCAAGCCAATAAAACTTATAGCAATACGAAGGATCCTTCATCATCCGAGAGAAGCCCTCCATGTCCAGCGTATTCGTATAGTCTCCAGCAATGGTTAAATAGTATCCGTTTTCTGTAAAATCGAATTCAGCCATTTTTCATCACCTCTGTCAGGTCGAACATCAGCCGCAATCCAAAGGTCTGTAATTTCTACTCCGTAGATATCCTTCAAGAATTCTTGGAAATTCTCTTCGGTAAAGTAGGTAAAATACCTTCCGGAACGTACACCTTCAAACGTTCCGTACTTAAAAGATGTATAGATGTATCCTCCACTTTTCACTGCCCGAATCATTGCTTTCATAACACTTCGAAGTGTTTCTTTCGGGAGATGCAGAATTGAAGAGCACGCCCAGATTCCGTCATATTTTGCCTCAGCTTCAAAATCCTCAAAAAGGCACTGTCGAACTTCAATCCCGGTGTTTTTTGATGCAATCTTACACAATTCTTCCGAACCGTCAATCGCATCCACGCAATATCCTTTGCCAAGGAAATATTTTGTATCTCGCCCCGAACCGCAGCCGAAATCGAGAATCAGGCCGCCTTCTGGCATTAGCGCAAGGAACCGGTCTTGTATTGCAGAGAATTCCACAGTAAAAGTGGCTTCAGTGAACTGTGCGGCGTTTTCGTTGTAATAGTCTAGTGTGACCATAAAATGCTATTCACCTGTTTTTCCCCTTTTTCTTCTGCAATCCTTACACCCTCGTCCCATCTTTGCTCTAATATAAACGGGTGTTGGCCACTCATTACCACAAACATGGCACTTCCACCATACAGGACGATTGGACCCGGCTTTATATTCCTCCGGGTTCCCATTTTTTTCAAAATTCCAATCCAACATTAGTTCAGGGTTTGTCGTTTTCAAATCGTTAACTCCAACCACAGGGAGTTTTCCTGAGCAATACGGACACCCAGATTTTTTATATGTACGATCGGCTAATCTGGCAGGATAAGGCGGGTGCCCGTTCGGACATCTCCACCAATACTTCTCATCTGTTGTGGACGCAATCTCATATGGATTAATACCAGCATTCTTATCGTAATCCCATTCTTTCATAAGTTCCGGGAAACGTTCCGCAAGAGAGCCCCTCTTTTGTACTGCTGCACGAGATGTTTTTCTCCCCGCAATTTGACGTGCACACTTTGGACACCCTTCACCTTTTGTGCGTTTGGCAACAGAAGCCGGCCAAGAATTCCCGCAGACAGAACAAACCCACTGATATTTGTTTCGGTCGCTCGGTGCAAGCATATAAAGCGTAATCGGTTTATTTGCCTCTCCATCCCATTCATTTAGAAGGCTTGGAAACATAGAACCGGCACTACGCTCCTTCCGTTCTCTATAAAAACCTTCGTAAATCAGTTTTGAATCACGGAAAACATTTACATCAAAAGAAACACCTAACATGCGTGAAACTTCTGTTACCACGTCAGCAAGAGCCTCAAGTTGCTTTCCTTGCTTATAGTGGGAAATAATTGTTTCATCGGCAATTCCTTCTTCTTCCAAAAGAGAGGCCTCACGTACACGAATTAAACGGATTCCTGCATCTCTGCATGCAAGATACTTCTGCTTATCGTGCAAGGATGTCTCCTTATGCCACCGTCCTCCGTCATATTCAATCCCCGTGCGAATAGATGGAATAAAAATATCAAGTTCAAACCTTCCAATTTCAAAAGATCGAAATCCATTTATCGTATCAGAAAAAACACTTTTTGCATAATAATATATTGTTTGCTCAGGAAAAGAAGTTTGAAATCTTTTTGCACACCGAGGACACCCCTGGTTCTGAGCCGTACGATTCTGAATCTTCATTGGGAAGGCATATCCACACATAGAGCAAATCCAAAATGCTCGGTCACTAGTCTTCGCAAATACTTCGTCAGGGCTTTTCTCATTACACGAATAATCCCACTCTTTTGCAATCTCGGGGAACTGACTAAGAAGATCATTTTTCCCTTTTACAAGGACAGCACCCGCACACATTGGACAACCCGTGTGACTCTTGCCGGTTCGGGCATGTACCTTTGCCTCCCACTCATAGTCACAGATGTGACACTTCCATTTGGCATCCGTATTTGTTCCACTCAACACTTGTGATGCGGATAATTCATTATCCATACTCCAATCAGCAGCAATCTCCGGGAACCTTGTTGCAAGATCGTTAAAACCAGGAAGAAGCTTCTTCCCTGCACAGAAAGGGCATCCCTGACCTTGCCGCGTCCGGCAAAGTATCTTCTGCGGAAAGGGATGATTAAGACTGCAAATCCAATTAACTGTTTTTTGGGAACCGAAAGTTATATCTTCCGGTGAAAAAGGATTTGTTTCGTAATCCCATTCTGAAAGAAGATACTCTTTATGATTTGTTTCACAGAAGGTTTTTAGTGTTATACCAGTTTTATTTCCCATGTGGATGATTCCTTTGTTAGAAAAAAAATTTTTTAATCTTTTTTCCTTCCTCTTCTCCTCTTGTTAGCAAAACACAATTACATCTGGCTTCTAGAGTAAAAATACTTTCTTAGATTCTCATCTCTACAGTATACATAACATCCATATCTTCCTCTGGACATCAGCACCTTGTAAATCTGTTTCACATACTGAGTCAATCGTGCCTGTTGACCTCGGAGCCCTTTCTTACCAGAAGAATCCTTGTACTCATCATACTCTACAAGGAGTTCTTTCGTATCAGGATTATATTTCAACTCGTTGCCAATAATCACACCCACATAATCAAATTCAAGCCCTTGAACCGTGTGAATGCAACCCACTTGATTTACAGAATCTTCTTTGATTGCAAACAAGGCACGTTGGTTTCTTGCATTCCATGGCATACTGAAATCTGCCTCTGGAATCACAACATCTTCAACTGAAGCATTCTTATCCTCAGACCAGTTCCATGCAAAACCAGCTACCATCCTTGCATTATTGTTGGTTTCTTTATTCTTCTTCTGAATCAATTCATACATTTTATTGGGATCATCAAAGATTCGGAATTCATATTCTTCTCGATCCCAACCTTCGAAGTTAGCCGTATCTTCGATTTGAAGAGTATGGGTTACCCAATTAACGAATCCTTCTGCGCCCGAACAACGGAACTGTGCCTTCAGTTCTATCTCGGCGATTTCTGAACCTTCTATTTCAGCCACTCTACGGATTTCCGGTACCGAACCAATATCGACAGGTACAATCGTCTGAGTATCATCAATAAAGAACACATTTAACCGTGATGAATGAATTATATCTTGTATCTGATTCTCACCCGGATACATAAATGCACCTTTACCCTTTAAGCGGTGAGCCTCATCTACAACCAATACATCGTATGCATTTTTCGGAGCGCCAAAGAAAGATCCTGACCCGCCAAAAAGAGGTTTAATATTATTGGCTTTATCGACCTTAGAGGCAATCAGCTTCTTCACCATTACTTCACGGAAAGCCTCATTGGGCGCGACAAATTTGGCATTCAATCTTTTATCAATCAGATTATGAAGAACCTTAAAGGAAATAACAGATTTGCCGGTGCCGGGACCGCCTTTAACAATAATGGTCTTTTTACGGTTTATATTCTCCAATTCTTTACAGATTGTGTTATAAGCAACTACCTGTTCATCCAATAGGACGAACGCGTCATTCCCGGCATATAAAGAATCAACGCATTCCACAAGCGCCTTAGACGGTCGAATCCGGCCATGTTCGATCTCATAGAGGATTTCCATTCCCTTTCCGACACCGACCATTTTCTTCATATAGTCCTGTAGGTCCCGGTAATCATCCATAAAATAGATACGTGCCCGTTTGGTCCCTTCTTCGTAACGGGGATCTAATAACGGCTCAGGATTCCCTTTCGTATAATTATGGAGATATACGCAAGGATGTCCTTCTATCCCGTTGGAGTATACACCTTCATTCATCAGACCAATCATCCGATAATAACTGTCGGCTTGATACGACGGATGGGGAACATCCTGAAAACCTCCTCCCACATATGTATTCACAAGTTCGGGAATATCAGTCTCTTTGGCTGTCTCCCATTGCTTGAGCTCCACCAAAACGTAGTTTTTTTCCTGCTTTTCATTGCATCCCGTGACAATGAAATCTACTCGTTTGCTGGTATTCGGAATAGTATACTCAATCAAAACCCCACAATCCTCCGGAATACCCGAATTGCGCAGAATTCGTTCCATATATTGCATTGAGTTTCTCCAAGCGGTCTTTTCTTGCGGAGACTCTCTGTGACCAATCTTTTCAATAAAGTTGGCCTCAATTAAATCCGCAATACGATTTGATTCAACGTCTTGGCGAAAAGCTAGATTCGAATTGCTGTAAATGATCATGTGTTTTTCTATCCTTAATCCCTTCTTGTCCGTTTTATTCTACGATTGATTGGGTATCATAGAAATACTTCCATTAATCCTTCCCTTCATGCTTTCTCTTTCTCCCGCATAAAGGACAACCATATCCATTTTTCCTACTCACAATTTGCGAACTCCAAGAAAAGCCACATTTTTTACAAATCCACCATGCTTTCTTGCCCGAACCAGCACATATTGTTTTAGAATCAATGGTATTACGGCTATAGTCCCATTCCTCTTCCAATTCGGGATTGGTAGTAAATAAGTCATTATAGCCTATCTGAATACGTTTGTTAGCGCAGCATGGACACCCTCTCCCATTTTTCCTGCTCACAATAGTTGCCTTCCATGAAAAACCGCATTTTTTACAAACCCACCACGCTTTTTTCCCCGAACCGGCACCTGTCGTTTTAGGATTGATGGTATTACGGTTATAGTCCCACTCCACTTCCAATTCAGGATTGGTAGTGAATATATCGTTAAAGCCCTCCTGAATCTTATGATTTGCGCAATAAGGACATTCGGATTTATCAGTTATTTTCCAGCAAATCACAGTATCATATGAATGGCCTTTAGGACATTTCCACCACACCCTTTTGCTCGATTTTGGTGTGACCATTTCTGGGCGCAATTCGCCATTTTTCTCATAATCCCATTCTTTTGTGATTTTTGGAAACAAAGATGCCAGGTCATTAAACCCGACTTCGACACGCTTAGAAGCGCAAATGGGACAATTATTCTTCTGCCTTGAGACTACATCCATTTGGTAACTATGTCCTTTGGGACATCTCCACCAAACAATGGTCTTACTTCCCCGTGAAACCATGGTAGGTGTTATTCCCTTATTCTTCTCATAATCCCATTCGGAGATTAATTGGGGCGAGGTGGCTGTCAAATCATTATACCCTTTCAGTACTTTCAACCCGGAACAAATTGGGCACCCTGAATGACGATTTGTTCTGCTGTTCATAGTTGCCTCATATGAATGTCCAAGCGAACACTTCCACCAAACTTTTTTAATTCCTCCAATCACTTGTTTGGGTTTCAGCGGATAGTTCTTTTCATAATTCCACTCTTTTGCATAGTCTGGGTAACAGGTTTCGAAATCATTAAACCCAGATAAAAGTTTTTTCTTACTACAATACGGGCATCCATTTCCTCCCGCACGACTAGCTGGTGAGCTTAAATAATCATGCCCCAAACTGCACTTCCACCAATACTTCTTAGTGCTACCATAACTTACCATCTCTGGCGTTATTCTCTGATTTTTTTCATAGTTCCATTCTTTAGCCAGTTTTGGGTAAGCATTGGCAAAACTGTTTGCCTTTACTTTACGAATATACTGATTATCTATCTCAATGCCATCACGGATCACATCTACATCGCATTCTTCAACGCCTAAAAGTGCAAGGACTTGTTCAATGATACGGCCCAATTCTGTCCTGTCTTCATAGTCATAATAGAATTGAACTGAACCATCATCGATATGCGGACACTCTTTTTCTCGAATACGGATTAGTCTTATTCCCTTTTCTTTGCATTTCATTCCTTTCTTTCTATCTTTCCCCAAAGACTTATGAAATGCCTGTCCATCATATTCGATTGCAGTATTGATGGCAGGAATATAAACATCAAGCTCATATGGAGAAAGTAAATCCCTATCCCCATTTACTGCGTCGGTAAAAAACTTGCTCACATAATAGAATACCGCCTGTTCAGGGAATGAAGAGTTTCTTTCCTTCGAGCAATATGGACAGCCAATCCCTTTTGCGCGGTTGTAAACTCTTGCTTTCCAGTTCTTTCCACATGTTTTGCACGTCCACCAAGCAATTTTGCCACTTCCTGCTGAAAGCAAGCTCGGAGAGATTTTATTTTTCTCGTAGTCCCATTCTTTCATTAATTCCGGATTATTTTCTTCAAGCGAGCCCTTTTTCTCAATTACAGTTTTGATATGTTTTTTGCCGCCTTCCATATTCGAACACTCAATGCACCCCACTCCCCCAAGTGCTCTTGAACTGATATCCGCTTTCCAATTACGTCCACACTTTCGACATATCCAAAATGCCTTCTTATGACTCCCTGGCAGAATACAGTCTGGATTTATTCCCATTTCAGAGTTCAATCTGTAATCCCATTCTTCCAAAAGACTCGGATAACGTTCAGCCAAAGACCCCCTTCTCGACAGCATTCCGGATAAGAAGCTTTTTCTTCGTTGTATTTCAGAACACTTTGGACATTTTCTCCCTCTTGCACGATTAGCTATACTGGCTTCCCACTTATGTCCACACTCAGCACATTTCCAACTAACTTTTTTTCTGCTCCCATTACTTATCTCTTGTGGTGTTATTTTATTGTTTTCATAATCCCATTCCAGCAACAACTCAGGATTTGTGCTCGCTAAATCATTAAACCCCGGCCACACTCGATGTCCAGAGCAAAACGGGCATCCTAACCCCTGCGCGCGAAGATTTATCTGCATGTCATATTTATGACCAAGTGGACACTTCCACCACACTTTTTGAGCACTACCGCTAATTACGCAATTAGGTCTAAGCCCTCCATTATCTTCGTCGGACCACTCTCGTGACAAGTTAGGATACAATGATTCAAAATCGTTATATCCTGCCAAGACACGCTGATTCGAACAAAACGGGCATCCCGTTCCTCTGCTACAGCGAGAATTAGGAGATGCGTCATATAAATGCCCTTTGTTACATTTCCACCATCTCTTTTTGTTCGACATTGGGGCCACGTCTGACGGTTGGATATCATTCTTTCCGTAGTCCCATTCGTTAAGAAATTCCTCTTTTTCGTTTTCAGTACACCATTGCAACAAAGTGTGTTTTTCTTTCGCCATCATGCGCTCCGTTTTCTTGATATCTTTGTCACGATAATACCTTGAAGTCTCGTCACATTTACTCCCTTATAAATCCATCTCCGCAGAGGTTTCAACACTTATCGAATGTAGAAAACACATACTAGATTGTTACGTTCGCAGTCAAAGTATTAATTTCATTAATCCAGCAATACTTCAAGCATATTCACACAATTATTTCTTCGCTTTCCTCCCGTCTGCGGGCTTTTTGGCACCCTTCGGGATCAGCCACATGGAGCCGACCTGGGTGGCGCCGGGAATGCGCCCGGTGGAGCAGAGAACCGTGACGCGGCGACGGGTGATACCCCATTGTTTTGCTGCTTCAGATGTTGTCAGAAAATCCATCGATTGGCACCTCCATAACGCGATTCGGATACACAAATCCATATTCCTATTTTAT
>JAEEGL010393853.1_pt1 | contig 10205 bp, 10 predicted proteins | sample 9134231 | NCBI WGS metagenome assembly JAEEGL01 (sample SAMN16246548, study PRJNA631951) | gut metagenome | biome: gut microbiome; feature: rumen; material: fiber-attached | host: Bos | place: Iran: Karaj | collected 2018-10 | reverse complement strand
TTAAAATCACTCCTAAGTTTTATATTTATAGATTATTAAGCCTCAACAAGCTCGAACTTCTTGCCAGAAACCTTAATCATAGTATCGCCAGCCTTAATATCTAAAGCAGCTCTTGCAGCAGCCTCAGCATCAGCTAAGTTACCAACTACAGCTTGGATACCCCAAACAACTGATAATGTTCTAGCCTCAGCAGGTGTAGCTACAGCGAAGAATACATCTGCATCTGGTCTAAATTGAGAAATGTTCATAGCTAATTCAACATCACCCTCAGCTACTACTGCTGCGATATCAAATGACATAGCGATTGTAGCAACAGCTAAGCCTAATGCGTCAGACTCATTCATATCTTCCTTGTTGTAAACAACATTATTAATCATTTGCTCATGATCAATTGAATCTTCAGCCTTCTCATCAATCTTAGACATATAGTCTACAGCTAAGAATGGATAATCACCTTGAGCTGATTCACCAGATAACATTGTAGCTGATGTACCATCTAATACTGCGTTATGAACGTCAGAAACCTCTGCACGAGTAGGTCTTGGATTTTGTTGCATAGAATCTAGCATTTGAGTTGCAGTAATAACGATCTTACCTTGAGATTGAGCTAAGAAAATCATATCCTTTTGGATTTCTGGTAAATCCCAAGCATCAACATCAACACCTAAGTCACCACGAGCAACCATTACACCATCAGATAACTTGATGATTTCTTCCATGTTTCTAACACCCTCTTGGTTTTCAATCTTAGAAATAACCTTAATATGAGTGTTGTCCTTACGAGCTAAAATATCTCTAATTTGCTTAATATCATCAGCACGACGTACGAATGAAGCGAAAATGAAATCTAAGTCTTGATCACAAGCAAATTCCATATCAGCCTTATCCTTTGGAGAAATATAAGGCATATTTAAGATAACGCCTGGAACATTACAGTTTCTCTTGTTCTTTAACTTACGGCTATTTAAAGCTTCACAGATTAATTCTCTATTAGCTTCATCCTTGCCCTTAACAACTAATTGTAATAAACCATCCTCAAATAAAATCTTGTTACCAATTGTAACATCATCATATAAACCTTCATAAGAGATAGATACCTTTACAGAACCATCCTCTTGCTTACCACCCTTAAATGCGTAGTCCATAGTGATAACAACCTTATCACCAGCGTTGATTTGAACACCCTTATAGCCTTCAGCATCACTCATGTTTAATTCACCAGTTCTAATTTCAGGACCCTTAGTATCAAGAGCCATACCTGTGAACCAACCCTTTTCAGCATTTAATGCCTTAACGTTCTTAATTCTGAATCCTTGCTCATCATAATCACCATGAGAAAAATTCATACGCATAACGTTCATTCTTGCTGTGCCAATTAATTTTTCTAAACAGTCCTTTTGCTCACTAGCAGGACCAATTGTACATACTACCTTTGTCTTTTTCATCTTTTTGTCTCTCCCTTTTTATGAAATCTTTAAAACTAATTTATGTAGCTCCTCGTTTGGCTCATTTTCCATAGCCAATGCTTCTTCAATTGGTGTATAACGGAGCTTATTATTCTTTACACCAACTGCAACTCCTGTTACACCTTCATGTAGAAGGTCAACTGAATACTTACCTAATCTTGCGGCAAGTAATCTGTCCTCAGGGGTAGGAGCACCACCTCTTTGAACATATCCTAAAACAGTAGCTCTACATTCATATCCTGAATATGTTTCTACTTCTTTAGCTAATTGATAAACATCTGTCATGTTTTCTGATATTACGACAATGGCATGCTTTCTACCAGCTAATCTATTAGCCTTTAGTTTAGCTAAAAGATCATCCTTATCTAAGCCTGACTCATTTGTAATAATATATTCAGCACCACAGCAAATGCCTGAATAAAGTGCAAGATCTCCACAATGACGACCCATTACCTCAATAATAGAGCATCTTTGATGAGATGATGAAGTATCTCTCAATTTATCTATTGCTTCACATGCAGTATTTAAAGCTGTTGAAAATCCAATAGTAAAATCACTAGATGCAATATCATTATCGATTGTACCAGGAATACCAATAGTCTTAATACCCATCTCATGAAGCCTTAAAGCACCAGTATAGGTACCATCGCCACCAATACAAATAAGTGCCTCAATATCATGCTTAATAAGCTGCTTAACAGCTAATGCTCTTACCTGCTCATATTTGAATTCAGGTAATCTTGCAGTACCTAAAATAGTACCACCCTTGTTTAAAATTTCAGAAACGTCTTTTCTAGAGAATTCAACAATCTTTCCTTCTACTAGGCCTCTATAGCCATCATAGATACCGAAAACTTGATCGCCATTAGCAATACCTGCTCTTACAACCGCACGTATTGTGGCATTCATTCCAGGAGCGTCTCCACCAGATGTTAATACACCAAATCTCATAAATCATCTCTCCAAAATTTTTAATCCTTTAACATTATATCATAATTTTAGCAAGATACAATTAAATTTAATTATGAAAACATTTCAATAATAACAATAGTTATTAATAGAAATAATTTCAAATTTTCCAAAGGATTAAATTTTTAAACTAATTGTTATTTTCAAGTAGGATATTAGCTGTTTTTCTTCTTAAAATCTCAGCCTTAACATCATTAGCCTTTTCCTTTTTAAAGCTTTCAAATGTTTCATCATCCATTTGATAATATGATTTATAAAGTGAAATTTCATTCTCTAGCTCACTATCAGTAACACTAACATTTTCTAATTTAGCAATTTCATTAAATAATTCATCTGATTTAACACTTTCAATCGCATCATTAGTCAATTCATCTCTAAATTGCTCCAATGTTTTATTGCTCATTTTTAAATAATTATCTAAATCCATACCATATTGTGCAATATTAGATTCATAATATTCAACCATTTCATCGATTCTAGATTTAACCTTATCCTCTTCTAAATCAATCTCTGAATCTACTAAAATAGCCTTAACAAGCTTATCTAAATATTCATTATCAGCCTCATTCTTTTTCTTTAAATTCATCTGACGCTCAAGCTCAGCCATTAATTCACTAGCTGTAGGAATACCAAATTCCTTAGCTAATTCATCATCTAAAACTGCTTCCTTTTTTTCCTTAACCTCATGAATATAGCACTTAAATACTACAGGCTTACCTGCTAGGCTCTTTTCATGATAATTTTCAGGGAATGTAACATTAACATCAACATTATCTCCCTTACTATATCCAATTAAAGCATCTTCAAAGCCAGGAATAAATGAATTAGAGCCTAGTTCTAAATCATATTTTTCTCCCTTTCCACCTTCAAATGCGACTCCATCTAAAAATCCTTCAAAATCAATATTAACGATATCACCATTAGCTGATTTACCATTCTTTTTTATAGTTGATATTTTACTTTTTAATAAAGCATCAATTTCTCTATTTACCTCATCCTTGCTAACAGGAACATATCCTTCTCTTCCAATCTTTAAACCCTTATAATTTGCAATTTTCATAATAAACTCCTTTTTGACTTACAATTAATTTTACCAAAGGCAAAAGAAAAAGTATAGAAATATTTTTTCTATACCTAATCTTTGTTATTTTCGTTTATAAATTTAACAAAATCATCAATAGGAAGTGGCTTTGAAAAATAGAATCCTTGAATATAATCAACACCCAAGTTTGCTAATGCATCAAGCTGATTCTTAGTTTCAACTCCCTCGCTTACAATCTTTAAATCCATAGCCTTAAACATTCTAATTGAATAATCCATTACGAATTTAGCCTTAGACCCAGCAAAATATTCATCAGTCATCTTCTTATCAAATTTAATAATTTGAACTGGCATTGTAACAACATAATTTAAATTAGAATAGCCTGTACCATAATCATCAAGGGATAATGATATACCACTCTTCTTTAGATTATTTAAATTATCCATTAAGGAATTAATTTGTTCAATTCCCGCAGTTTCAGTAATTTCAAGATTAATATATTTAGGATTAATTTTGTTTCTTTTAATGATTTCTAAATATTTATCAGCTAATTCAAAATCAGATAATTGAACAACACTTAAATTACATTCAATATATTCTAATCCTAAAGCATCCATATCATTACTAGATATAAATTTACAAACCTTATCAAATACTATTTCATCTAATCTATTAATGCTTCCATTCTTTTCAGCAACAGGAATGAAAACATTAGGAGGAATAATATTACCATTTTCATCTAGCAATCTACATAATGCCTCAGCACTAACAAATCTTTTTAATACTGTTGAATAAATAGGCTGTAAATATACTAATACTCTATCATTAATGATACAATCATCAATCATTTTTTCTATTTGTCCAATAGAATAATAATCATTAATCATTTCATCACTAATAATGTGCATAAGCTTATTTTCATTTTTTAATTTTTCCTTTGAATAGGAAATAATTGAATTAATATCATTTTGATCATTTAATTTAGTAATATCATCAAAATAGAATGATTCATAATATTTACCTACAAAATAAATATCTCTTCTTGCCTTTAAAAGCATCTTAGTAATAGCTACCTGATTCCCATCCTCAAACACTAGTAAATATCTATCCTCATAGGTAAATGATGTAACATTTTTAATTTTTTCTAATCTAATATTTAATTGTCTTCTTCCTGCCTCAGCAGTCTTATCATCAATTAATGAAATAGAATCAATAGGCCTTAAATATACTATCGCAGCCTTCTTACCTAATCTCTTTAAATCAGCAACATAATTTAGATATGAATAGAAATTAAATAAACCACTTCTTTTATCTATTTCTCCCTCTAAATCCTCGAATTTAATAAATATAGTAATTAAGCCTAAGCATACAGCAAAGCTTATAATTAAAACCTTAGGGAAGAAATATTGAACAATCGCAAATATAATCCAAATAGCCATCCATAAAATGACAAGCTTTGATCTATCTCTATTCATCTTATCTCTAAATACTATAGCTGTAATAGAAATTACAACAACAACAAATACTGAGCTCGCATAGCTAAATAGGGCAGCTGGGCCCTCAGTATAAATATAATCATCACCACTAACAATGTCTAATCTCAAAAACGAAATGGCAATCGCATTAGCAATAATTAATATATATGCAGATATTTCAATTCTTCTATAAATCTTCTTAGGGAATGTAGCACCAGCTACATAAATTAATGTTAAATATAAAATACCTACTATAACAACTAAATATGCCTTAGAAATAATTAAGGTGAATAAATTATCTGGATGCTCATATATTAAAATTGTTGACATTATATCAGTTAAATATAGCAATAAGGAGCTAAATAATATGAATTTAAAATTTCTTTCGTTTTTACTTCTTAGCTTCTTTTGAGTTAAAAAGAATATAAGAATAACAATCGAAATAACAAAGCCACATATTTGTGTATAAATGTTATACCCCAATTTATTCACCTCCTCATGAATATATTTTTTCCATTATATCATATTTGATATTTTTTTACCACCATAAGAAATAAAATAAAGCACCCCTAGGGTGCCTTATAGTCTTAAATATTATCTTTTATTAACATAGAATAGACATTTTACATCGTTTCCTCTATACATAAATGTTTCTTCCTTATCAAGCTTTTGATAATTAGCCTTTTCTAAGGCTTCTCTTAATTCCTTGTAATTAGAGAAACAGTATGTAAGTACCTCTGAGAATCCCTTCTTATTCATAAGCTCATCAGTTACTGCATTTAGAATTTCTGCAATAATGTCACTCTTTTGAAATTCAGGTAATACTGCTATTTCAATTTCAACTTTATCCTTTTCGTAATGTACATCATTAACGATTGCTATAACCTTGCCATCCTTAAAAACTGCTCTTGCATAATGAATCTTAATTTTAGAATCAAGCTTTAATTGCTTAAATTTCTTTTTAAGACCATCATAATCAAGGTCATAGCAAATGTAATTATTCTTTACCTCACTATTAGATAAAATTGAAATAACTGCATCTTCATCGGCATCCTTGAAAACATCAATAACAAAATGCTCTGTTATCATTTCCACACCTCCATTCTATTTAATTTGGTATTTTTGCTATTAATAATATTATACTCGAAAAAATAAGAAAATAATATACCCTAATACTCTTTTTTTATATCTTCCTTAATATCATACATTTTTTTGAATTTTTCGATATCCTTAAATGATTCAACTAGCATTATTTCTGTAAATTTTCCATTTCTTTTATCCTTAAAGCCAATTACCATTTCACCACTACAAATAGATGAATGAATAATTGGAATTAAATTCTCTGTATCATATTTTTTAACTTCTATTTTTTCTTTTCTTTTAAATAGACTCATTTATCTTCCTTTTCTCTTGCTATACTTCTTGCAAAAATCTTTACAGCCTTTAAATCATCAATATCAGGATGTCCCGCATTCATAAATAGCTTTTTACCCTTACAGAAATAAGTCTTTTCATTTAATTTAATTCCCTTTTCATCTAGGATAGCTTTAACTACATCATAAGGCATTTTATTTCCTGATGAAATAGAAAATACGACAGCCTCTCCAACTAATTCACTATCTAATGTCTCAATGAAGCTTCTAAATTCAAAATCTAAATCATTTCTATAAACAGCTCCACCTAAAAATAGAACATCGACAGGATCTACTAATGGCTCATTTACATCATAAGCAATTATTCCTAATTCCTCAGCAATAGCGTCAGCTAGCTTCTTTGTACTTCCCTCTCTTGAAAAATATCTAATAGCATATTTAATTTCACTCATATAAAACACCTCTTTAATTTAATTTTTTCTTTTGCTGCTTAGCTACAATTCTAGCTAAGAAATTATTTGATATGAATCTTCTAAAGAATATTAAAAGCTTTAAAGAAAATGTAGGAACAATTAATGGTTTCTTCTTAAGCATCTTCTTTATTGCATAATCAACAACTCTTTCTGTAGATACTCCCTTTAATGAAAATGATACCTCAGCCACATCATTAAATTCAGTATTAACAGGACCAGGGCATAGACATCCAATATAAATGCCACTCTTATTTTCCTTTAATTCTCTTCTAATACCTAATGTTAATGATACAACATATGATTTAGTTGCATAATATTGAGACATATAAGGACCACATCTTAAAATACCAGCGATGCTTCCAACATTTAAAACATAGCCTTTAATATTATCTTCCTTCATTTTCTTTAAAATTAATTTATCTAAAATATATAATGCCTTAACATTAACATCAATCATTTGGATTTCCTTATCAATATCTGTTTCTAAAATATCACCAGCTAATCCAAAGCCTGCATTATTAATGAACATTTCTATTTTATATTCCTTAATTGCATTATATAAGGCATCTATATTATCCTTTTTAGATAAATCAGCACATTTAATAATAACCTCAGTATCTAGCTCTCTTTTTAATTCTAATAATCTTTCCTCTCTTCTAGCTACTAAAATAAGATTGTATTTGCTAGCTAATCTTTTAGCAAATTCCTTTCCTATTCCTGAGGAAGCACCTGTAATTAAACAATAATTTTTCATAAGCTACTCCTTTACATGCTTTTTCATTTCTTCTTCAAATTCATTTTCGAATTCTAATTCCTCTTTTGAATTAATTTCATATAATTCTATGTCCTTACCCTTCCAGGAAGATAAATACATAGCATTAGATAAATATAATGACATTAATGAATCCTCGCCAGAAGCTACTACATTACCCTCATTAAATAATTTAATTAATTCATAATAAGCATCATTCTTTTCAAATTCATATTTTTCTATATTTAAATCCTGCTTAAAGCTTTCATTTGGTAATCCTAAATAATATTTATCATTTTTCTCATTTGAAATGATTTCAATATTATTAGGATAAACTCTAATAATTGCTCTATCAGTAGAAATTTCCAATCTATTAATTCCAGGGATTTCTCCTGTTGATGCTATAAAAACACCAGTTACTCCATTATCCCATTCTAAGTAGCAGGTAACATCATCCTCTACCTCTATATTATGATATTTACCCTCATTACAATATGCCCTTAATCTTTTAGGCATTCCAAATAGGTAGCACAATAAATCTAGGGAATGAGGACATTGATTTAATAATGTTCCTCCTCCATCTGTTTTATATGTGCTTCTCCAATAATCAGATTTATAATAGGCATCAGTTCTAAACCAATCTGTAACTATATAATTAATTCTTTTTACTTTTCCATATTTATTTGATTTTAATAAATCATATAAAAATACATTTATAGGATATCTTCTTTGATGGAATATAAAGCCATATTGATTATTACCTCTATTCATTAGCATTTCTCTTCCATCTGATAAATATACTCCGGCAGGCTTTTCACATAAGACATCTAAATTTCTTTTAAAGCCCTCTATAACAGCATACCTATGATTATAGTGTGGGGTTGATACTAGGATAGTATCACATTCAAATTCCTTATTATCAAAGCCCTTAAATAATTCCTGATCTGAATTATAGATTTTAAATTCATTTAAATGATCCTTTAATTTTAAAGCATTGTTTTCTCTTATTCTTGTAGATGCAACTAAAATATATCCTAGATTTTTATCATCTAAAATCATTTTAGCATATTTAGAGCCCATCTTACCCATACCTATAATAGCAATTCTTTTCATAATCGTATGCTCCTTTTCTATATTATACAATTAATATTTAAAATCTTTTTATTAAAATTAATAATAAAAGCATTTTCAGGGTTAATTTTTTTAGAAATATTACACATTTGTAGATTTTAATATACAACTTTCAAAAATGTGTGCTATAATGAATTTAGAGGTGCACGTTTATGGAAGAAAATACTAGAAAACCAGACAGAAGAATAATGAAATCTAAAAGAGCTATTAAGAAGGCTTTTTTAACAATCCTGTCTACTAAGGATATCAATGATATTACAATTAAAAATATCGCTGATGTTGCTGATGTTGATAGAAAGACTGTTTACAATTATTATAATGGTACTTATGAAATTCTAAACGAAATCGAAAATGAAATGGTAAATACTATTAACGAAACAGTTAGGAGCATCAATATTGAGGGTAATATTGGTTCCCATGAATTAATTTTCAAAAAGATTTCTGAAGTAGTTACTTCTAATATGGAATTTTATAACATCCTTATGAAGCTAAGCTATGATTCTCAATTAATTAAAAAACTTATTACTGTATTTAGTGAATATTCTAAAAAGATTATTGCTCAATATAAGCTACCTGAAGGCTTAACAGTAGAAAATGCTTCCATCTTTATTACATCAGGTATATTAAATGTATATCATAGATGGTTTAATTCAGATAGAACAGTATCATTTGAGGAAGTTTCTAGTCAATTAGCAACCCTTGTAGCTAGTTCACTAGGTCTTGCGAAATAAAACAGAAATTAAAAAAAGCATTTATGTCGTTTTGATATAAATGCTTTTTTGTTTTTACAAGAAATTATTAGGATTAATTGCATCCTTAAGCTTATCGAAATCAGAAATAGATTTATTAGAATCCTTTAAATCTTCTCCTGTTGCGAATATTGATATAAATAGAATTCCCATCGATTCAGGATTTATAGCTGATGTAAATACTATATCAGCCTCTTCTCCTGTTATATTATATATTTCATCATATAATAAATCTAATGTCTCTTTTGATAATTCCTCTTTATAATCAATATTTAATAATATTCTATTTGCATTTCTTAATGATGTAACTAATAAATCAGATTTAATGGCATGTCTTAAGGCAGATACTGCTTGATTATCACCCATTACAGCACCACAGCCAAAGAATGTTTCCTTATTTTGAATAAATAAGCTCTTGAATGAATCAAAGCTATTAATAGTCGCTCCCTTAGAATAATTAAGCATATTAACCAATGAGCTAACTAAATATCTAATTTGCTTCTTAACATCCATTAGCTTTTCTTCTACACTCTCCTGAGGCTTAAGCTGACCCTTAATTAGCTTTTGATTAGAAAAGACTATTATAGAATCACAAATAGCCTTAAGCTGGAATAGACCTATTTTCGCAACGGCCTCCTTATTAGCTCCCTCAAAGGCAAATGGTGTTGTACAAACTCCAATTGTAAAGGCACCTAAATCCTTTGCGATGCTTGCAACTAAAGGAGCTCCACCTGTACCTGTACCAAAACCTAGGGCAGTAACAATTATTACAATAT
>JAEEGL010044236.1_pt1 | contig 10205 bp, 9 predicted proteins | sample 9134231 | NCBI WGS metagenome assembly JAEEGL01 (sample SAMN16246548, study PRJNA631951) | gut metagenome | biome: gut microbiome; feature: rumen; material: fiber-attached | host: Bos | place: Iran: Karaj | collected 2018-10 | reverse complement strand
TCATCTAACACTAATATTGTAACTATTAATGGAAATGGTTTAATAAGTGCTAAAAATCTTGGTACAGCCATTATAACAGTTAAAGATAAATATGGTAATGAAGCCAAAGTTACAGTAACAGTTACTAAACCAAGTGCAGCTAGTTTTACTGTTAATTCAATACCTGTTAAAACCTATAATGGAAAAACACAAAAACCTAAATTAACAGTTAAATATAATGGTAAGAAATTAAAATTAAAAACAGATTATACTATTACATATAAAAATAATAAGAATCCTGGTACAGCAAGCATAATAATTACTGGTAAAGGTAAATATGTTGGTACTAAGACTATTAACTTTATTATTAGACCAAAAAAGATATCTATTAAGAAACCAACTACTAAGAATAAAACTATAACAGTTAAATGGACTAAACATGTTAATAATTATCAAGTACAATATCGTATTAAAGGTAAAACATGGAATACTATTAATACAACTGGAACAAGCAAATTATTAACTGGTTTAACTAAGGGTAAATATTACCAAGTAAGAGTAAGAGGTTATATTACTATCAATGGTACTAACTATTATGGATCTTGGTCGACAACTAAAACTATCAAATGTAAGTAAAAAGTACACTAATGTGTACTTTTTATGTTATACTTAAAATAGGAGAGTGTGATTTATGGATGATTTAGAACTAATAGACATAGAATCATCTCCTGAAGAGGAAATGTTAGATGAACTAAAAAGACGTGGTTTAATTGCTAAAGATAAAGAAATGAAAGATTTAACAAATGCAGAATTTAGTATTCTACAAAGTGAAGTAGAAAGAGAAAAAAGAAAATCTAATCCATTAGAAAACTTTAAAGTAATTCATAATCAATATTTAGAGTTTACTAAACAAAGAAGAGTATCTAAAGTAAGTGATTACTATGATAGTCATCGTGGAGGTAAAAAATAATGGAGAATAAATTACTAGAAGCATTTGAACAATTATCTTTAGATGAACAAAGAAACCAAGTTAGTGCTGAATTAATGTTTATAGGTAATTTAATTACATCATATATTAATCAATTTGATGAATATGATTATCCAATACCATATAATTATGATGCAGCAAAAGATCATGATAAATCAGAAAAAGAAATACTTGCTATTATGTATCGTGATTTAATAAGAGCAAGAGATAATTTAACATTACTCTTAACATATATTGAAGCCGAGAAAACTATAGAGAAAGAGAAGGTGTAATTATGAATACAGAAATATTAACATCAAATGGAATCGACATCAACAAAGGTTTAGAATTATTAGGGGATATGGAAATGTATAATGAAACTCTAGGAGATTTCATTAATGAATCAGCAGATCGTCTTCCTAAAATAAGACAATATGCTGCAGCTGGAGATATGCCAAACTATGCTATCTTAGTACATGCTATGAAAAGTGATTCTAAATACTTAGGTTTTGATAAACTAGCTGAAATGTCATATCAACATGAAATGGAAAGTAAAGCATCTAATCAAGACTTCGTTAATGAACATTTAGAAGAATTAATGGCAGAAGCTAACAGAATTATTTCTGTAGTAAATACTTACTTAGGACAATAACTTATAGTATAAAAAAGGGGTGTTCTTTATGAACATAAATGAATTATTATTAAATATACCAATTAAACTATCTTCAATGGTAGATGTTATATATTTAGCTTCTAAAAAAGAAAATAAGTTTTATAAAGTATCTTATAATGGAAGTAAAATAAAAACAGAAGAACCAACTAAATATAAACACTTCTTAAGTGAATTATCTTTAATTGATCCTAATTTACCAAGTGAAATAGGTATGGTTAGTTCTCTTAAAAGAGTATATAACAAACAATTTATATCTGCTTATAAAGTAGATGGTTATATTATGGTATTTAAAATAAATTTAGATGATTATAAAGAACCAGCTATTGAAGATATAATTGAATTCCCAGATGAAGTAGTAGAAAAAGATATATTAATTGTAGCTGATGATTCTGAATTAGTTACTAAATTCTTTACTAAGATATTCTCTGATAAATATAATGTATTATCAGCTAATAATGGTGAAGAAGCTAAAAATCTTATATTAACTAATAAAGATAAAAACTTAAAAGGCGTATTTGTTGATTTAAATATGCCAGTTATGAGTGGATATGAATTATTAGATTACTTACAAGAAACAGGAATATTAAGAGAAATACCTGTATCAGTAATATCTGGAGAAGATAGTGCTGAAGGTATTAATAAAGTTGATAATTATGATATAGTTGATATGTTACAAAAGCCTTTTAATAAAAAGAGTGCTGAATCAATTGTATATAAAACTATTAATTCAAAAAAAGACAAATAAGTCTTTTTTTTATTAATAAAATAAGATAAACTAGTACTAGAAAAAAGGGAAGTGTTCTTTATGAAAAAGATACTTATTATTAAATATGGAGAATTATCTACTAAGAAAGCTAATATTAATTTCTTTTTATATACATTAAAAGACAATTTAGATAAAGCTTTAAAAGATTATGAATGTACTATTACATATGATAAAGGTCGTATGTATGTTGAATCTTCTGAAGATAATTATGAATTAATATTAAAAAAAGTTAAGAATGTATTTGGTATACATGAAATAAATATTGGTTATAAATTAAATACTATTTTATTTGATGATATAGCTAAATCTTTAAAAGAATTAATAACTGATAAAGAAATAGAAACATTTAAGGTAGAAGCTAAACGTAGTGATAAGAGTTATCCAATGGATTCAATGGAAATTGCAAGAAAATTAGGTGGTGTAGTACTTAAAACATTAGATAATGTTAAAGTAGATGTACATAATCCTAAAACAACTATTCATGTTGAAGTAAGACATAATGCTTCTTATATTTATTTTGAAAAAGAAAAAGGTATAGGTGGTTATCCCGTTGGTGTAGCCGGTAAGGGTATGTTAATGCTATCAGGTGGTATTGATTCACCAGTTGCAGGTTATATGGCTTTAAAGCGTGGTGTAAGAATTGAAGCAGTATATTTTGAATCTCCACCACATACTAGTGAAATGGCTAAAAATAAAGTAATTAATTTAGCTAAAAAATTAGCTAATTATTCTGGTTATGTTAAAGTACATGTTGTACATTTTACCGATATTCAAGAAGCTATATTAAAGAATTGCCCAAGAGATTATTTAATAACTATTATGCGTCGAATGATGTATAGAATAACAGAAAGATTAGCTAAGCGTAATCATTGTAAATGTATTATTAATGGTGAATCTATTGGACAAGTAGCTAGTCAAACATTAACTAGTATGGCTGTTATTAATGAAACAGTTAAAATGCCTGTTATTAGACCAGTAGCTTGTTTAGATAAATTAGAAATAATTGATTTATCTAAACAAATAGAAACATATGAAATATCTATTCAACCATATGAAGATTGTTGTACGATATTCGTTCCAGAACATCCAGTTATTAATCCAGAATTAGAATTAGCTATTGAGTATGAAAATAGTTTTGATTATGAATCATTAATTAATGAAGCTATTAATAATTCTGAAGTAATAAAAGTCGAAAATAAGATTGACGAAGAATATAATTCTATCTTGTAAAAAAATACTTATTCTATTATACTTATTATAGTAGGTGAGAATTAATATGAATTCAAAAGTAGTAGTAGCATGGATAGTAGTTATCGTTCTTCTTTTAGTAGTTGGTATTCTAGGAGCAGCTAATCAAGATATTCTAGAAGATGATAAACCAGAAGAACCAATATTCGTTAAATTAGATAATTCAGAAAACTGTGGCGTAAATGATCCAGCTAAATCTAATGTATATTCATTTATTATTAATAAAGATAAAATAGATAAATTAGTAGTTACTTATCGTATTAATTATCCATCTCATGAATTATATGAAGCTGCTGTTAAACTATGTGGTAGTAGAGAATCTAAGAAGTGTCCTACTAAATTAAGTGGTGTTACAATGATACTTGATGGATGGGAAACAGACTTCTATTATATTATGACAGTAGATCTAAATAAGATTAATGAGCAACAATTAAAAGCTTATGCTACTGACTTAGAATTACTTGAATTAGTACTTAAAAAAGAAACTAGTTTAGCTAAATATAAAGAACTACTTCCAGTTAAAGAAGAAGTTAAATACGAATGTAGTAAATAAAATCACGTATAAACGTGATTTTTTTATGTGTTTTTCTTTTTATATCGTTATTTTAATGGTATAATTAAACACGAAGAGGTGGTAATAATATGAAATATCTATGTGTTAATGCTGGTAGTTCTTCTTTAAAATTTCAATTATTTGAAATGCCAGAAGAAAAAGTATTAATTAGTGGTTATATTGAAAAAATTGGATTTGAAGATTCTTTTTGGAATACTAAAATCAATGGAGAAAAAATAAGAGGAGAAAAGTTTTTACATAATCATACTGAAGCAGTACAAGTTATGTTAGATGAAATTATTAAACATAAAGCTGTTGAAAGTTTAGATGAAATTAAAGGTGTAGGTCATAGAGTATTACATGGTGGAGAAAAATATTCTGAATCTGTATTAATTGATGATCAAGTAGTACAAGATATTAAAGACTTAACTAAATTAGGACCTTTACATCATCCAGGTAATTTAGCTGGTATTGAAGCTATGAGAAATGCTTTACCTGGTGTACCTAATGTTGCAGTATTTGATACAGCATTCCATCAAACTATGCCTAAATTTAACTATATGTATCCAGTACCATATGAATGGTATGAAAAATATGGTGTAAGAAAATATGGTTTCCATGGAACTAGTCATAAATATATTACTGAAACAATGAAGAATAGATTAGGTAAAGAAGATGTTAACTTAATTATTTGTCACGTTGGTTCAGGAGCATCTATTTCTTGTATTAAAGATGGTAAATGTTATGACACTACTATGGGTCTTACTCCATTAGATGGTTTAATGATGGGTACTCGTTGTGGTGCTATAGATCCATCTATAATCGAATATGTTTGTAAAGAATCAGGTAAAGATGTATCTGAAATCACTAATGATTTAAATAAGAAGAGTGGTTTATTAGGTATATGTGGATATAACGATAATAGAGATGTTGAAAAAGCTATTGAAGCTGGCGATGAAAGAGCTAAATTAGCTTTAGATATGTATGTTGATATTATTGATAGATATATTGCTGAATATTATATCGAATTAGAGGGTAAAGTAGATGCTATGGTATTTACTGCTGGTGTATTAGAGAATGGTTCTGAAACTAGAACAGCTATTTTAAGAAACTTAAAATGCTTAGGTGTAGTTGAAGATGAAGCAGTTAATGAAAAGATTGCTGGATTCAAAGAAATCCATGAAGGATTAATTACTACTAAGGATTCTGCATTCCCAGTATATGTAATACCAACTAATGAAGAATTAATGATCATTAGAGATACATATAAATTAGCTAATAATAATTAGAGGATTAAATGTTAGGTAATACAATATATAAACAAATATATAAAAAGATTAAAGAGTATAATGAAATAGTTATAGCTCGTCATGTTGGACCAGATCCAGATGCTATAGGTTCAGAAATAGCTTTAAGAGATTTAATTAAATTAAATTTCCCAGAAAAACAAGTATATGCTGTTGGAACTTCTGTATCTAAATTTAAATTCTTTGGTAATTTAGATAAACTTGATGAATCTAAACTAACTAATGCTTTATTAATCATTGTTGATGTACCTAAATTTGATCGCGTTGATTCAGCATATAAACCAAGATATAAATATACAATAAAAATTGATCATCATCCATGTGATGAAAAAGTATGTGATTTAGAATTAGTAGATGAAACTGCTTCATCTGCATGTCAGTTAATTACTGAATTAGTATATAATACTAAATTAAAAATTAATCGTAATATAGCTGAGAATTTATATATGGGAATTGTTGCCGATTCAGATAGATTCTTATTAAGTTATACTACTGGTAAAACATTATTTTATGCTAGTAGATTACTTGAAGAATTTCAATTTGAATTAAAACCTTTATATAATAATTTATATGAAAGACCATTAAGTGAAAGAAGATTTGAAGCATATTTAATTAATAATATTCAAATTACACCAAATGGATTTGGTTCAATTAAAATAACTAAAGAATTAATTAAAGAATATGGAGTAGATGCATCTACTGCATCTAATATGGTTAATGATTTAAATTTTATTAAAGAATTAAAAGTATGGGCTTTCTCATCATATGATGAAAAGATTGGTTTTTATAAAATAAATATTCGTAGTCAAAAGATTCCTATTAATGAAGTAGCAGCTCGCCATAATGGTGGAGGGCATAAGTTTGCTTCAGGTGCTCGATTACATACAGAAGAAGAGATTGATGCACTATTTAAGGACTTAGATGAAGAATGTGCTAAATATAACGATTAAGAGGAATTTATTCCTCTTTTTTTTGTTATCTTATTTATCTTATATTTTAATAATGGTATAATATGGGTGTAAATAATTCATTAGATAATGGAAGGAGGAATATAATGAATAAATTTATAAAAGGTACGTTATTAGGTATGTTATTACTAGTGTTACTACCTAATATAGTATTTGCTCATACTGTTAATTTCTATGATGGAGAAACATTATTAGCAACAAAAGAAGTTGAAGATGGTGATAATCTTTTTGGACAATTACCAAATGTTTCAAGTGGTAATTATAGTAGTGTAAATTGGTTCTATGATCCAGAATTTACTCGTAGTTATGATCAATCTGATGCTATAACTTCAGATGTAGATGTATATGGTAAATTTAAAGCTAATTTCTTCTTTAGAACAGTAAATGAAGATGGAAATGAAAATAGCAAGTATGGTACTATTTATAGAAACAATGGTTCTAATTATTCTGGTAATTCAGCAACAAGTGCTTTACCAAATACTCATATTGTTTTAACAGTAGAACCAAAACCAGGATTCGTATTTGTGGAATGGCGTGTTGGAACAACAGTTAGTGCTTATCCATTTATGGATTTAGATACTTATTCAACTAACACTCAAATTGAATTTGATATTGCTGGAGATACAACTGTATGGGCTGTATTTGCTCAAGATCTTGATGCTCGTTTTACTTTAACATTAGATCCAAATAATGGTACTAGTGAAACAGATTCATATGCTAATAGAGAATATGAATCACAAGTTCAATTATCAGCACCAAGTTCATATGGTTTTACAACTCCATCACATAAAATGTTTGTTGATTGGGTAATCGATGGAGAGCATTACAATGCTGGTGAATTCTATACAATTATTAAAGATGCTACAGCAGTAGCACAGTGGCGTAATGATGATACACCATTATATACAGTAACATTTAATACTAATGGTGGATCAACAATTGACCCAGTTCAAGTATATGAAAATGAAAAATTAACTAAACCAGAGGATCCAACTATTACTGGATTTGATTTTGGAAAATGGTATACTGATGAAGGATTAACTCAAGAATATGATTTTGATTCTTTAGTAAACGGTAATTTTACTCTATATGCTAGTTATAGAGGTAATATATGGTATCGAACAATAGATGCTAGTACTGGTGATATTTCAAGAAATGTTGGAACAATCACCGCTGGTGCATCTTCAACTAGTGGTGGATATGCAACATTAGGTTTAAAAGGTAGAACAATTAATGTATATGCCGAAGCTAAAACAGGATATCATTTTGTTGAATGGCGTATTGGTTCTAATACAGTAGCTAATACTATTGCTTATGATGACTTAGAACCAACATGTTATACAGAAGAATGTTCATTTGAAGTAGATGGACATATGACGGTTATGGCTGTATTTGCACAAAATGGTCCAGTAGGTGATGAAGTTATATCTTATGCCTTTGCTATGGTTACTAATCCATTTGATGGTGAAACACCTAGTACAGTTGTTGAATCTAGTGATCCAGAAGTATACGATGTTGAATTTGTATCTTGGTATAACTTAACTGATTCAACTTCTACAGTTACTACTTTTGTAGGTGGTAAAGAATATGAATATAGAATTAGATTTGTACCTCGTGAAGGTTATACTTTTGATGAGACTACAGTGTTCTATATTAATGGTCAAGAAACTTCTAGTTACGGAACTATAGCAGATCGTCAAATTTATTTTACGGCTGGTGAACCAGAACCAGTATATGAAGTTTCATTAAATTATAATGGTGGAGTAGATAGTGAAGGACAAAATGGTACTACTATTGAATTAGTTGGTTTTGTTCCATTTGTAACGGAAGATAATTTTATCTCTGGATTTACTAGTCAAATGTATGAAGTAACACCACCAGAAGGAATGGTATTCGATGGTATTAAAGTAGATGGTGTTAAATATGATATTGGTGATGGTATTGAAATAAATAGAAACATGACTATTTTTTATCAATGGGCTCCTGAACAAATACCTGTATCAATTGATTATGGTTATGGCTCAACAGATCCATATTTAGTACAAGTTGAATATGGTGAAACTGTTGCTGAGCCAACTGAAGTACCAGAAAGACCTGGATTTATATTTGGTGGATGGGTAAATGCGGCCACTAATGCACCATATGATTTCAGTTCTCCAGTATATGAAGAATTAGAATTAGTAGGTGTATGGGTTGAAGAAGGTACTAATATAACAATTAGTTTTGATATGCATGGAAGCGGAGAAATGGATGATGTAACTGTTGAAGCAGGTACAGTAGTTGCTAAACCAGCCGATCCAGTTCATAATGATCCTTTAAGATTTGTATTTGGTGGATGGTATTTAGATGAAGCATATGAAAAAGAATTTGATTTCACTAAACCAGTTACAAGAAATACAATGTTACATGCTAAATGGAATGATAGATTATATACATTAACATTTGAAACTAATGGTGGTAATGCTATCGAATCAAGAAAATATCGTTATGAAGAAATACCTACTGAAGTAATACCTGTAAAAGAAAATTATACTTTCCTTGGATGGTATGATTCAGCTGAGTTAACTCATGAATATGAATATACAGCAATTCAAGCTGATATTACTATTTATGCTAAATGGCAAAAGAATAATAATGTTATTACTATTGATTTAAATGGTGGTAAAAAGAATGGTCAACCAACTTATACAGTTGAAGTACCAGAAGATTCTTATGCTTTAGATAAAAATGAAATAATGCGTGGTGTAGTAGCACCTACTGGAAAAGAATTAGATTATGTAACAGTAAATGGTGTTAAAGAACAATTTGGTAGATGGGTAAATATTAATAGTACTAATACTATCAAGTTATTCTGGAAAGATTCTAGGCCACATTTAGATGCTTTTAAAGTATCTACTGGTAATACAACAAGTATTACATTAACTTGGAATAGAACTAATAATGCAACAAGTTATGTTTTATATCAAAGTTTAAATAATAAGAAGTGGTCTAAAGTTACTACTATTAGTAATGGTAATACATTAAAATATATTAAGACTAAATTAACAGCTAATAAGACTTATTATTATAAGATGGAAGCTTATAAAGGATCTACTAGACTAGTAATAAGTAAAGTACTTAAGACTAAGACAGCTCCTAAAGCTCCAACATTAACTGTTAAAACTAGTACTTATAATTCAGTTACTTTAAATATTAGGAAAGTAACTGGAGCTACTAAATATGTACTTGAAAGAAGTACAGATAATAAGACATTCAAAGCTGTTAAGACAGTTTCTAAAGCTGGTAAAGTAACAGATTCAGGATTAGCAACTAATACTAAGTATTATTATCGTGTTAAAGCATGTAGTACATTCTGTAGTGGATATTCTAAAGTTAAAAATAGAGTTCCTGAGTTTAAGAAGCCAACAATTAGAGTAACAGCTGGTAAATTACAAGCTAAAGTTAAAATAACTAAAGTTACTGGTGCTCAAGGTTATGTTATTGAAAGAAGTACTGCTAAAAAGAGTGGATATGCTCTAGTAGCATACACAACAAGCTTAACTTATGTAGATAATAAAAACATAGTAAGTAAGAAATCTTATTATTATCGTATAAGAGCTTATCGTACTATTAATGGTAAGAAAGTTTATAGTGCTTATTCAGCAGTTAAGAAAGTAAAAGTTAAATAAGAAAAAATGTAGATATTAAATTATCTACATTTTTCTTTTTTATTTAGTTTATTTTTTGTATAATAATTACATAGGT
>JAEEGL016802680.1_pt1 | contig 10206 bp, 9 predicted proteins | sample 9134231 | NCBI WGS metagenome assembly JAEEGL01 (sample SAMN16246548, study PRJNA631951) | gut metagenome | biome: gut microbiome; feature: rumen; material: fiber-attached | host: Bos | place: Iran: Karaj | collected 2018-10 | reverse complement strand
CATGCTTGGGGGAATTGCTGCTTATTGCTTTTTCCCGAAGAAACCATGCATTACATGTGAAAGATATTATGACAATCAATTAACGTTATTCTAATTTCATCGAACTCACGTTAAATTAGTCACAGCTTGCGGTATTCGTTTAATGTAATTTTTTGTAAAACAAATTATCCAAAAATTTTGTTTACGCCAATTTGCCCTGCGCCTCGATTCCAGCTCTGACTTCATCCATTATCACGTGACAGCGTTTTTCATCAATTCGGATATTGCGCCCGACAAATATCATATCTTTGTCAGTAGGCAAACCATTGAAATTCACCGTTGTAGCATGTTCGCCGAGAGTATCATCGTTAGTAAGGTCGTATGCGGGCGAAAGATGCCATTTGCCATCACGAAAAACAAAACTAAAATTGCGGGCGTGATCGTCGAAATTTTTAGCATAAACATTGAACACCATCCTACGGAACTGTTGTTCAACCTCTTGCGGCGACTGCGTAAGATAACCTGTCAACTGCAAAAGCGAATGATAATCCATTTTAGGCGGTGTAATCGGTTCGTTCAAAAGTCCGCTTGCCGTTACAACGTGAAGCCTTTCGCCGGATGGAGTGATGTCAAAACGCTTAACACCAAAATACTTGCCATCAAACAATTTAAAATCAGGCACTTCGATGCCGCATCTTTGAGCCGCAAGATTGTAACGGTATTCAACTTCACCAATATCTTTCCTATCGTAAATATGACGAAATTTCACAAGCCAATGTCCCTCAGAATCCGAATACAGACATTTGGGACGTGCGCCACCCGAATTGCCACTTTTGAAAAACAATACATTGGCTTCCTTGTCGCTTTTTTCGGAAAGTACATTGTTGATGATTTCCTGCATTTGGTCAAACGAACCGTCAAAATTTTCTTTAACTACATTAGTTTCAGGTACGTAGCACAATGCACCCATACCCGAACTGCCCACCAAACTCAACTTTTGAACAGGCGTAAGAGATTGATAGTCAACCCCGTTTTTTGCCAACACCTTGCGCAGCAAATACACACCATATCCACCCGGCAACGAGTCTTCAAACACTCCAAAATTACCATTAAATGGTTGATAATCAGCATTAAAAATTCCTGATTGAAGAGGAAGTTTCAGCGGCGAAATTGCAAAACCATTTGCAAGCCACTCCCTATCGTACTCAAAACTACATACACCACGTTTTGCGCACGACAATGTACCAACTTTCTTATTGTGGTACAAAACACTGACTGACTGAATTTTATGTATCATACTCCGCGTTTTCTGAGACTGTTTTTGTTGATTTCGAGCAGTTCCTCCATCGTGTCGTATTTTGGTTCGGCGAGTAGTTGGATTATTTCTTCGGAATAACCAAGAGCCTTGGCAAGTTTCACGAACGATTCGAGAGAAATCGAGTGCTTCAACTCAAAATGCTGAATTGTCGAAGTAGGCACACCACTCATTTCTGAAAGAGTTTTGGTGGAAAACTTCTTTTCTAACCGTCTGCATTTCAAGTTGTTGGCAAGCCGCTGCATAGTTACCTCCAACGGATACGGATCAAAAACGTATTTCTTAAATTCCATAATTCCTAAACATATATTGTCCGCCACAAATATAATAATTATTCTAATCATAAACAAAAAATAACGCATAATATTTTATGTACAAAATGGATTTTTTGCGAATTACACACAATATATTATGTATAACGGAATTAAGATTACAGCCAACAATAGGATTCTTCTCCACAATTCCCTTAACAATCTTTAACAACCGCCTCACACATACCTCTACTGCCGAATTTACCAAATTTAGGCGGTTTTTTCTTTTAATATATTTTCTTATTACAATATAACTGTAAAGTAACCCATTGGCGGAATAAAAATTTATAATAATTAAGAAAAAAATTATATAAAAAAGTTGTACAATTAAAGGATTTTCAGTAATTTAAAGGTGTCAAAAATAAAAAAAAACATTCAATCCTATGTACAACTTCAAGGCAAAATTCGATAAAATTCTTGACATTTGCAAAATATTTTTCGGTTAGATTTGTACAAAAACAGGCGGACACTTTAAGTATCCGCCATTTATTATTTGTTTACGTCTTGAAGGAAAAGGTCCAAATTAGTTCATTAATTTTTTCAATTCCTCAATATCGGGCAAAGCGTTGCGCAAACGCTCAGGCAAGTCTTTTGACGTGCGGTAGGTGGCAACTCCCATAGGCTTTGACGTGTCAGAAAACGATAATTCCACAATTTCTTCGTCTTTGGACTTACACAGAATGATGCCAATAGATGGATTTTCGTCAGGCAAGCGCACATAACGGTCAAGGGCGGCGAGGTAAAAATTCATTTTGCCTGTATATTCGGGCTTAAACTCGCCGCGTTTTAATTCAAAAGCGACAAGGCTGCGCAGCCGACGAGAGAAAAACAGCAAATCTATTACAAACTCCTTGCCCGAAACTTCAAGTCGGTATTGGTTGCCTATGAACGAAAAATCCTGACCAAACGCCATTATGAAATTCTTGACATTTAGCACGATAGTTTGTTCTATCTCCCTTTCGTCCACCAGCTCGGTATCCTCTATATTGATGAAGTCGAGCATATATTCGTCCTTGAACGACTGCAACGCGCGTTGTTTGAAATCCGCATCGGTAATCGTGCGGGCAAAGTTGGTTTGCTGTATTGAGCCTTGTTTTTTATAAAGATTTTCGTTGAGGTAATAAATCAATGTAGGTTTGTTCCAAAACTCTTTGGCGCATTTTCTTATATAGAACAACCGTTCTTCCAAGGTGTTTGTTTTTCTGATAATCTCTCTGTGATGCGTAAATCCGACGCTCAAAAAACACTTAAAATCATCTTCGTTCAAATCGGCAACCATTAGTTGCCGATTTAATAATTCATTGATATTCAAAGGTTTTTCCAAATCGGCAACTGATAACTGCCGATTTAAAACTGGCATCCATGTTTCGTAAAACTTTCGCATATTTTTGATTCCGGTTTCCGAAATAGTTTTTTTTCTGCGATAGAGCAAAATTTATTGAGAGTTTTTTACAAAACAGGCGGACACTTACGCATCCGCCCGTTGTGTACAATTGATTGTCGAAAGTTCACAAACGGTCTATCAATTCGAGTTCACCGCTGTAAATCTGCGACCGCCAATCGCTGTTGCAATAGAAACCGTAAGTATCTTGCAGTTTCTGTGCGACTGCCACACATTTGTCATCGCCGCCGCCGTGAAATATGACATGATAGCTGCCTTGTTTGCCCGGCGCAGGGCTTTCTCGCGTTACGCTGACGGACTTGCCGATGGCTGCAAATGCACTTTTGATGGTTCTTGAATCCATGATTTCCTTAGATTACCTCTTCCCATTCCACGTCGGTAATATCCCTGCCGTAGAATTTGGAGAGATTGTTCTTGTAGTTTTTGATTTTCTGCAATTCGTTTTTCAACCTTGCAATTTCCTCGTCCTTGTCGTCCAAGGCTTTTTTCATTTCAAGGTACGACGGCGCAAAATTCTCGTAATATGAATTGTCGTCATTGATTGTTCTGAACCAATTGGCGAAATAATCGTTGAGGGCATTATTCAAAGCCTCCTTCATTTCATCACACTTCTTCTCACGCCACCATTTCAGTACCCAATCGCCAACAATCATTACGACCTGAATTATAGTAGCGGCTTTTCCGATTCCTTTTGCCAAATTTTTTGCACCCCATGGTTTGAATTTGAAAGGAATGTGCAAAAAATCCCTTACCTTCAAAATCATCTCGCCACTAATTTTTCCTGCAAATTCTACACCTTTGTTCAATGCTTCTTTCAAAATCTTGTTTTGGTGCGCAAATGATGCTGCAATAGTCTGATTCATTGCGGACAACTCTTTAAAGTTGCTTTCTGCACAATCTCTTACAAAGGCGTCAACTTTTGCATAGACAACGTAAAACGTTACTTCATCGCGTTTTTTGCCTTTTTCGTCTTCCTTTTTTTGCACACCGATTTCCTGTATTACCACATCTCCTATCGTGTTGATATCTGATTTGTTAATGTGTCCAAGCAATTCGTTTTTGTAACTATTCAGGTTGTTAATCAGTGAGTTCCGGTTATTTTGCAAATTGTCGCTTGTGAGTTTGAACTGATGGTGTAGCGTTTTTTGTTCGTCAGAACAAGCTTCCAAACTCTCCTCGACGGGCTTGACGTAAACTGCCAACATTTTTGCCAAACGTAAAACGACATCTTTGACGGCAGCGTACACTGCATTTGTCTGAACTTCTGTCTTGTTGACATTTTCCACAACATTGTCCAATGTCTTCCGCAATGCTCCAATGTGAGAGCGTTTCATATACTCATCGCTTTTGGCAAACCAATGCTCCAATCCCTTGCCTTTCGGGTCCGCGGAAATGCAAACTACATTCAGACGCGCTTCCTCTTGTGCTGTGAGTTGGATTTCGGAACGAAGACGGGAAATCAAGTTTTCCTTTTTGATTCGTTCCATATCGGCGAACTCCTCGACATCAGTAGTGTCGCATACCGAATCCATCTTGTTGATAATGAAGACGGTATTCTCCAACTTGCCATAATCCCTAATGACACGCTTTATAATTGGAATGTGGCTGGCCTTTATTGGATTGACAGCTTCGCAGACATACAACACAATATGTGCTTGCGAAATGTAGTTTTCGGTGATTGACGAAAACTTTACATCCTTGCCGTCGATTGGTCTATCCTTTGTGCCGAAAAGTCCGGGAGTGTCCACAATTTCGAATCCTTTTTTTAAACCTTCGGGTCTGTAAACGGTCAGATCGTCGGAGGATTCGGCAATGTCAATCTTCATTGACGAATCTAATCTGCCGAGCAGTCCCGCCACGGCACTCGTCTTGCCGTCAGAGAAACTTCCCAACAAAACTATCTTTACCAAATCGTCATTCAATTCCTGTTTGACACTTGCGATTTTGTCGGCGAGTTCCTTTACGTCAAGACCCAATACCTTGCCTTCTTCCACAAGGCTTTCCAATCTACTGAAATCGTAATTGGTTCGTTTGTTCTTGAATTCGTATTTTTCCATATTCGTTTACATTACGATATTTGTCAAATCTTGTTTTATTTTTTCAACGGTCGATTTGATCGTTTTCAAATCTTTAATCGCCGTATTTATCTTGCCAATAAGTTCGTCGCGCTTCTCATTCAGCTCGTTTTTGATGCCTATCATTCCTTTCTGTTTGAAAGTACTGATAACCTGTGCTTTGACTTCACTAATTTTTGTCCTTGCTTGATTCTGCGCTTTTGCAATTCTTGCTTCTTTTCCGACGAAAATTGTAGTCAATAGTCCGATAATTCCGCCGATAATTCCGCCGATAATGTTTCCTAATCCCGGGAAAAAAGAACCGATGCCGAATCCTGCCGATATATAACCGAAAACACTAAAGGCATCAAAAAAGAAATCACCAAAATCATAGTCAGTGCCTGAAACATTGAAATTAAAGGAGGTGTGAAAATCGCTGATTTGAAAAAATAAATCTGCAAATTTTTTATTTTCTTCTTTGATTTTTTCTTTCAAAGCATTGATTTCTTTTGTAATAACCTTTTCAAATCCAACATCTATGGAGTCTTCCAAATTATTCGTCAAATCGTCAAAATTGTCTCCGCCATTTTTTATTCTGTCGCAAACTGAGTCTTCAAACCAACTGAACTTCTCGTTTATCACTTTCACACAACCATTTTTTATACCATCAGTTGCACCGCTGAAAATTATATTGATATTGACTATGTATTCATAGAATTTGTCGTCAGTGCCTGTCACAACTTGTGACAAACTTCTATACGCCTGACGGATTTGCTGATGCAGTTTTTTTGCATTGGATTCGATGATTTCGGATTTCGCGTTTTTGGCTTTTCCCTTAACGACATCCACCAAATCCTTAAAATGCGAGAACGATAAAACATTTTCTGCGTTGCCGAAATAGGACAACAGTTTGTTTTGTTTTTTTATCAAATCTTTCCTTTCGGCATTAAACGTAGCATACGCTGTCATTGCCAAAAGTGCCTGAATGCAAATGTTGCCTTGGTAGGTGTCGCCGAGTGCGTTTCTGAATGTTTCCTCTACAAGACTTGCTCCTTTGAGTTTTCTGTCGTCAAGTAGTGTTACTCTTTCTTCCGGTTCGTCATAATTGCCTGTGCCGCCTTTGATGTTAAAAACGGAATAGACATTTACACCCTTACCGATATAATTTTTGATTTTCTGGACAATTTTTTCATCGGGCGGGGCATCGTGCCCGTGGACGTAAAAGATGATGTGAGCCTTAGACAATCCTTCGAAAATCTTGTCTTTAACGATGTTTTCATTACCTTCTATGCCGGGAACGTCAATGAGAGTAAACTCAGTATTGTCAATGAAGAATTTGTATTCAGCATATTTGGTTGTAAAATCGTGTCTGCCGTCGCCGACAATCATTCCGTCATTGTTTTTTACACGATTGTTGTCATAAAGAATTCTGAATGTTTCTACAATAGTAGATTTTCCAGCATTTGTAATGCCGAAAAAGCCGATTGTAAGGTTGTCCCAATTCTGATTGTGCAGTGTTTTGTCGGCGAACTCCAACGCGGAATCAACTTCGCTTTCAACGATTTTTATGACTGCGTTCTTTATTTTCTTAACGTCGTCATCGTTGCCGCCGATGTTCTGCAAATCAGTTTTTGCCCTCTTCAAGACATTTATAAACAAGTTATATTCGTCTAAAACTTGCTGTTTTGATGTGTAATTCATAATTAGTTAATTAATACGTTTCGAGTTTGAATTAGCACAAAAAAGAAAAAGTGCAGACTTCTTCATAGTTCAATGAAGGCCGACCAAAGCCCGAGAGATACTATTACAGAATGCCCACACCTTATGCAGATGTGAGTATTTGCAAGAGCCGGCGTCTCTCTGTTTATTGGTCTATTTTCATTGAAGCCGGTTCAAGCAAACACTCTTTCGATTTTGCGAATATTTTATACGCTGTAAAGAAAAGTATTATTACGAAAACTTCCAAATATTTTTGTGATTTTTTTTGAAATAAAATACAATAAATTGATAATCAAAGATTTTTTATATTGTTTTTGTTAGTCTCAAAAGGAGAAAAAAATATTTGTAGTTGTCAATAATTGTAATTAAATTTGTTCCCATAAAAATACATCAAACAATATGGGTTCAATTTGTGTAATACAGGGCAAATTATGTTACTGACAGTTACAGACGTAGAATATTTGGGCGAATATACTTTGCTGTGTACTTTTAGCACGGGAGAGCGGCGCAAGGTTGATTTGACGCCGTTGCTTTCGTATCCTGCATTTGAAGAACTGCACGATAAAAACAAGTTCATTCAATTTGGGCTTGAAGACACCATATTTTGGGCTAACGGTGCGGACATCGCACCCGAATATCTTTACGAAAACGGTATGGCAGCGTAAAAAACAAAAATCGGCAGATAACGTCTGCCGATTTTTGTTTCTTTTATTCTTCTTCCACAAGCCAATCAACAATATTCTTTTCTGTGCTTGAAAAACTTACGCCGACTTTGAAAATCTTTTTGCCGGTCATATTGTAACGTCCGGCGTAGTTTTTTATGTCGATTTGGTTGAGGGCAGTTTGAGCATTTTGGTCAACTTTGAACTCAAAAATATACACGAAATCGTTGTTGATGAGCACAACGTCGGCTCTACCTTTTGAAAAATGAGGCTCGGAGATGGTATTGTAACCCAAAATACTGAATACCAAGAATATAACATTCTGGAAATCACGCTCTATGAGCGCAACACTTTTATCGTTGGCATACGGCAGGGTTTCAAATAGGGCTTGAAAACGTTTCAAGGCGTCCTCTACATTGCCCGTCCGAAAATCACGTGAAAAATCCAAATAGTCGAAGCCCGACGACTGAATATCCGACATATAAAACTCGTCGATGAGATTTGTCAAGAAACTGATTTTCACCTCGTTGTTTGGGAAACCGAGGGTGTATTCTGCAATTTCGTCGTCGCCATTCACCGACTTGATTGTCAAATAACCGCTGTAATACAACAACGGCACAAGTTCCGAAAAATCGTCGTCCTTGTAGTTTTCCAAACGGTTTTTGAAATATTTGACATCGCCATCGAGAAGCCGATAGTCATAATTGGTGCTACGAATCCTCTGCATCAGAAATGTTGGTGTGCCGGTTTGATACCAATAATTCTTTAAATCCTTATCATCCAAGGCGTTAAACAAACTCACGGGATTAAAAACCTTTGTGCCTTCCTCGTGAAATAGATAGCTATCGTACCACCGTTTCAAGAGCGCAATCATTTGGTCAAAAGATATTTTCCTTTTGTTGGCAAACGCTTGGATTTCATTCGTAAAATAGTCGGTAAGTTCTTTGTGCGTAATACCGCAAACAGCCGAATATTCAGCGTTTAACGATATGTCTTTGGGTTGATTGTTGCCACTGAAAACAGTAGTTTTGGCAAACTTGGTAACTCCTGTAAAAAACACAAATCGGAGATACCTGTCGGCGGATTTCAATACCGAAAAAAATCCACGATAAATACCCTTGTCGATTTCCAGATTCTTACTGTTAATCAGAGGATTGTCGTATTCGTCAACGAGCATCACAGTTTTGAGACCCGTCTTTTCATAAACTTTTTTCAGGTCATATTCCAAACGTACAGACAAAAACTTGCTTGCCTTTTGGTAAGGAGATTCGTTTTCGTCAATTTCTTTGTCAATTTTGTCTTGAATGTAAGATTCGTCAAACTGAATGTCATTTTCGGCTTCAAAATCCTTTAAGACAACGTTTATTTTGGTAATCAACATCGACGAACCAATGGAATAATCACCACTGACAAAATCGATATAAAGAATTGGATATTTCACCCATTCTTTTTCCCATTGAGAGATTTTAAGTCCTTCAAACAATTCCTTCTTGCCCTCGAAATATGCACGTAAAGTATTACACAACAGACTTTTACCAAATCTGCGCGGACGTGCGAGGAAGTACGATTTAGTAGTTGATGCAACAAGACTATATACATAATCGGTCTTGTCAACGTAAACTGCATTCCTATATCTCAGGTCTTCAAAACTCTGTATTCCCAACGGGAAACGATTTTGTATCGGAGGTACCAACTGTTCCATAGCATTAAGATTTTCCGCAAATATACAATGATTTTTCAATCTGTCAAAAAAACTACCTCAATCTTGGTACTTTTCCCCGAAATTTTGGTAACATTTGTTACAGCCAAAGACGTTATCTTTGCAATGTAAAAATTAATACAAAACACTATGAATAAATTTTTCATAACAGTTTCAATTTTGTCTGCAATGCTCTTTGCGGCGTGCGGAGACCAAATGTCCAACAACAAAAATACTAATGAAATGACTGAACTCAATCTTACTCAGGAATGGGACAAGACGTTCCCAAAAAGCGAAAATGTAAACCACACCAAGGTTACTTTCCGCAATCGTTACGGCATAGAACTCGCCGCCGATATGTACACACCTAAAAATGCATCGGGAAAAATGCCCGCAATCGCTGTCAGCGGACCTTTCGGCGCAGTAAAAGAGCAATCGTCAGGACTTTATGCACAGCATTTGGCTGAGCGTGGTTTTATCACCGTTGCCTTCGACCCATCTTTCACAGGCGAGAGCGGTGGCGAACCCCGTCGTATGGCATCGCCCGACATCAACACCGAAGATTTTCTTGCTGCCGTGGATTTCCTTTCAACACGCGAAAATGTTGACCCTGAACGCATTGGCATTGTCGGAATTTGCGGTTTTGGTGGAATGGCAATCAACGCAGCCGCCATCGACCCACGCATCAAAGCAACTGTTGCCTCCACAATGTACGATATGAGCAAAGTAAATGTTGAGGGTTATTTCGGCAGCGAAAACACTCCCGAAAAGCGTATGGAAAAACGTCGCGCAATAGCCGCTCAGCGCACGGAGGATTTCATAAACGGCACTTACAAACGTGCAGGCGGTGTTATCGACCCTCTGCCCGACGACGCTCCGTGGTTTGTGAAAGATTATTATGCCTATTACAAAACTCCTCGCGGCTACCATAAGCGCAGCGGAAATTCCAACGACGGATGGAATGTAATTGGTTGTCAATCGTTTCTAAATCAACCACTTTTGGCGTGGGCATCAGAAATCGAAACCCCAGTGCTATTGATACACGGCGAAAAGGCACACAGCCGT
>JAEEGL016265717.1_pt1 | contig 10206 bp, 10 predicted proteins | sample 9134231 | NCBI WGS metagenome assembly JAEEGL01 (sample SAMN16246548, study PRJNA631951) | gut metagenome | biome: gut microbiome; feature: rumen; material: fiber-attached | host: Bos | place: Iran: Karaj | collected 2018-10 | reverse complement strand
CTTTCCATATTCTCTTTCTCATTGACAGCAGCACCGTCTCCCTGATGCATCAGAGCCACCAGGATATTTGCTTTGATAGGGTAATCATCCATCGCATCATTGATGCCTCGGATTGCTGCTCTGAGGGCATCTTCCTGGCTGAGGCCTTCTCTTGTATGAAGCTGCGGAGCGAAACGCAGTTCCGCATAGATGACATTATCTCTGCATATTTCTTTCAGTAATTCATAACAGGCATCATGGATATCTTCTTCACACTGCATGATCGCCAATGGCACATCAAAACGCTTGAAGACTGCTTCGATATCCTCACCATCCGGTATTATGGTCTTGTAGTAAGCGGTAAAAGGCATATCTTCAGGAATGACTTTTCTCTTTTTCGCTCTTTCATACATCCAGGCAATATTGAGTGAGCCGTCGATATGCAAGTGGAGATCTACATATTTTCTGTTCATGCGTTTTCTTTTCCTTTCACAAACTGCAATAAGACCATCAGTACGATAATGACGATCATGGCCGCCATAAAGATATTGGTATTGGGGATGAAACTGCTCGTACCGTCGGAATTGACGATCATTTCCGCATTCTTCAGAACCAGCTGGCCGATATAAGGACCGATCACGCCCGGGATGAACACCTGAGCAATGATCCTGACACCCTGAAACTGGCCGGAGCGGTTTTCCGGGATCAGGTCTCTGATCTTGGCGCCAAAGACCGACATGCCGCACAGATACCCGGCATAGGCAAGAAGTGAGGCCGCAAAGACCACTGCCGTATTGGTAAAGGCGATCAGCAGGCCATAGCCGACAAATAACAGGATCAAAGGCAGATTGATCGAATTATTAAAACCCTTTGCATCATAGACTCTGCCATATAAGGCTGTAATAACTGCCGCAATAATAATGGCCGGCGCCATGATCAGCACGTAATTGCTTAAACCCAGAGTCTTTTCATAATAGATGATCAGATAAGGCATGAAGATCTGAATTGAAATGCCAAAGACCGCAAAAGCCAGCAGGATCATATAAAGATATTTATTCGCTTTGAAAGTATCAGGTCTGAATGAATATAAGAGAGTATCCATAAAGGAATCTTCACTCTTCTTCAGATTCGGATCATCTTCGATGATAAACAAACCTGAGAAACCGATGATCGTCGTGATGATGCCGATGACATAATAGATCGTCTGCCATGCCGACATCTCATCAAGATTGAAGCTCATGAAACCGCCAAAGACGATCAGGATCGAGATTAACGGCATCATCGAATTGATGCCTTCGATCCTGCCTCGATTCTCACTGTCACCCCTGTCAGTCAGCCAGGCATTGTAGGCCGCATCGTTGGCTGTTGAACCAAAAAACGTCATCACACAATCCATAATGATCGTTAAGGAAACACTGCGGATATAGGCAAAGGAAACGATCGAAATGCCCCAGATGATATAGCCCCAGCTCATGAAAGCCTTGCGCTTGCCAAGCTTATCCGACAAAGTGCCCATGATCAGTGTCGTCAAAGCTGCCGTGATCGCACTGGCCATGACCATCAAAGAAATATCGGCAGCACTCGCATTGAACATCTTGTAGATGAAGACATTGAAATACATGTTTTCAACGACCCAGGCGATCTGTCCCATCAGCCCGAATATCAGCATGCCGATCCAGAATTTTCTATCCAGTTTCATATCCTGCCCCCTCGTTATATATTTATATTCTACATTATTATAGTTATCCCCATCTTTAGCACTAAATTATTTAATTTGCTAGCACTTTATGCTTGACAGTGCTAAAAAAGATGCTATTATATAGGTGTAGGGTAAATAAATAGATAACCCGGATGGAGGTAAGAAAAATGAAATATTATCCAAGAAATTTTGTATTTGATGACATGTTCGACAGCTTCTTCCCTAAGGAGACCCAATATAATGGCACCGTTATGAAGACCGATGTCTATGAAAAAGACGGTTACTACAACCTGGATATTGAACTTCCTGGCTACAAGAAGGAAGATGTACAGATGGATCTTGTTGATGGCTATCTGAATATCAAGGCTACACACAATGTTTCCGACGAAGAAAAAGATGCCAAGGGCAATCTGATCAGATCGGAAAGAAGATTCGGAACCTGCTCAAGAAGCTTCTATGTCGGTGAAAACATCAAGGCTGAAGATGTCAAAGCTAAATTCGACAACGGCATCCTGAATATCGTATTGCCTTCTAAAGAACAGAAGTCAATCGAAACAAAACAGACTGTTACAATCGAATAGTTGAAATATGCTCCCAAACGGGAGCATATTTTTTTAGGCGCTCTAAAGTTCTGCGTGGGTGTGGGTGTCTCTAAATTGGTGCGTGGGTAAAAACGCACCTTTATTTTTGGCTGTGTGGGTGACTGTAAAGTAGTGCGTGGGTCATGCATATAAAAAATCCCTTCTGTTATCATTTGTTTGGACATCAAATCGATAACGAAGGGAGGAACGCTATATTCCTATTACAGATTTTATCACAAGACAGCTCAATATTAAGGAAAGCGATATCGGCTCGCTCGAGGTCATCACCAAAGAAGATACGGTCTATTATCATCTCAAAATCAAAAGCGATCTGAAGGAGTGCCCATATTGTCATGGAGAGCTCATCAGTCACGGATACGGCAGAGAAAAGCCCATCAGTCACTCATCTTTGACTGACTATAAGAATATTATCTTGTTCAGACCGAAACGCTTTCTGTGCAAGCAATGCCGCAAGACTATCACTCAGGACAATCCGTTTACCTTTGAAGGATTCAAGACCAGTTATTCGCTGCTGAGAAACGTGATGAAGAAGCTGGGCAACCTCAACTATACTCTCAAGATGATCTCGGAAGAGCTGCATATCTCACCTACTCAGGTAAACACCTATCTTGATTCCTATGTCACGATCCCGGTAAGGCCATTACCCGAATGTATCGGCATCGATGAGATACACAATCGGGAATTGGCTTATAAAGGATCGGCCTATCTGTGTGTCCTGGTGGATAATGAGAACCGCACGGTATATGACGTTCTTGGTTCCCGAAGCAAGAATTATCTCGACAATTACTTCTATGGCTTCAGACAGGAAGAAAAGGATGCGGTAAAGTACGTGACCATCGACATGTGGGCGCCATATAAGGATCTGGCCTGCAAGCACTTCAGAAACTGTGTGGTGGCCATTGATCCTTTCCATGTCGTTGAACATCTGTGCAGGGATTTTGAAACACTCAGGATCAATATCATGAATCAGATGGTCTACGGATCAAACGCCTATTATCTGCTTAAGAAGTGGAACTGGCTGCTTGAAACAGACAACGTCGATCTGGACAACAGGCCCGAATACAACAACAGGTTCAAGACAAAGCTCAACCGCAGACAGATCCTGAAGATGATCATGGATCTTTCTCCTGTTTTGGAGGAAGCATATGTGCTCAAGGAGAAATACCGCTCATTCAACAGAAACATGTCCTATGATGATGCGGTATATAATTATGACTTCATATTGAAAGAGTTTGAAAATGCGGATATTACCGAATACAGAGAATTCGTCTCTATTCTGAGAAACTGGAAGCAAGAGATCCTCAACTCCTTTAAAAGACCATATGGTGAACACAAGCTGTCAAACGCCTTCTGTGAGAACATCAACGGCAAGATCGACGCCTACCTGATCATCTCCAGAGGCATAGCCAACTTCACAAGATTCAGGAAACGGCTCCTGTTCGCCCTCAATCCGAAAATCTTCTATGCGCTGACCGAAAACCTTTACTCTGACAAGAAGAAAGGCAAGAAAAGAGGTCCATACAAGAAGATCAAAGAGTGAACGATCAGTTTACGGAGCATTTAAAAAGGCAGATCATACAGCCTGATGTCCGCCGTATATATCTGCCTTTATTCATAGACTTACCCACGCACGAGTTTAGAGATAAAATCTCAAACCCACGCACTACTTTAGTCTACCTTTTTTTAATCTGAAGTTTTCTTTTAGAAACTCTTAGCCGAAACTGTTTTAGTCCTTTATGTTGTCATCAGCCATGCTCTTTACAGCCGGGATGACATTATCATTGAGTACTTCGGTACCGGTCTTGATGACCTTGCTGAAAACACCGACAACCGTATTTGCTGCTGTTGTTGAAATATCAGCAAACTTATCTGCGTCTTCCTTTGTTTTTTCATCACCGCTTAACGCTTTAATGCCCTTGCTCAGTGCCGGAATAACGGTTTCCGTATTGATTTTGTTGGCTGTGTTCACAATAGCGTCTGCTATTCCTGAACCAGTAGAGACTACATCCTTCGCAATTTCATCAGCTTTTCTGCTGTTGTCTTATCAGCTGCGTTCTATCACATATAATACTTATGTCTAGATCAGATTGGCTTTCTGCAGCCTTGAGATCAGCAGCGGTATCAGGATCAGCTGAATAGCGATACCTGGGAGAGCAGTCACAAAGGCAGCGCTGAGCCACATCTGCAAGGAGTAGGCACCGGCCTTGAAGACCAGAGCATTCATGATGCCATAGATCACTCTTCCTATCAGCATGGCGCCGATCAGAGTTATATAAATTTTTGCCAGCTGATTTTCGATCTTTACATATTTCCACAAAAGACCGCACATCAGACCATACATGGAAAGTTCACAGATCATCTGGGGCAGAATCGGTGCCGGCGGCATACCGAAGATCAGATGGGAAAGCAGCGGGGTGAAGATGCCGCAAAGACAGCCGAATAAAGGTCCAACGACAAAACCGGAAACAAGTACCGGGATATGCATCGGCAGAAAGATGCTGCCGGCATTAGGGATCGCATGGAAAGCCTGAGGCAGGATGACACCGATCGCGATAAACATCGCAGTCAAGACGAGCTGTTTAGTTCTGTTCATAATTATTCCTCCAAAAAAATAAAAAGGTATCCTTTTCCTGCAGGAAAATCTGATACCTTCATGATATCGATAGTTAGTTGAAATAATTACGCTTCGGCGTCTGTTCTTTTACTTCCTGTAAAAGACAGATCTATTATAGCACGATCTGGCGGATCGCTGCCTCAATAAGCTCGGAGATACTCTTGTCTTTTACGCCGGCGATCAGAATATCACACTTGTTTACCGGGATCAGGACCTTTATCGCTTTAGAATCGCTTACCGCTTTTGCCATGGCACTGCTTACTTCTCCTAACAAGGCGTCCGCAACGATGATACCGACCGGTCCGGTGATGATATCCGCATCTCTGGCGGCCACGATCACCGCATTCTCGCCAGTCGCTGCTTCATCTGCTCCGGCCTTGATCATATTCCCGGTCGCGATCGAATTGGTACCGACCGCTCTGATATAGGCATCAGGCAGTTCTTCTCTGATCCTCTTGACCAGCTGCTTTCCGATATTGCCGCCCTGGCCATCAATTACAATTATCTTTTTCATTTTATTCCTTTACATCAAAAAGTTCTGTAAACATTTCCGTTTCCTTATTCAGGATCTCTTCACTCAATTCTTCCCTTGGATCTTCAAGCTGATCAGGAGTCGCATCAGTAAATCTTATGGCCTTGCCATTTTCAATATAGAAATAGCTTGGCACATAGATCCGCTTTTCTCCGGTATCATATTTCTTGCCGTTATCATCTTCAACGGTATAATCATCAAGAAACTCGCCAAGATAGCCTAAGAGCCGCTGATAGGAATCCGTTCCTTCAAAACTCTTCACTAATGATCCATCTTTTACTTTATACTGATCACGCAGGATCTCGTTGCCGTCATCATCCCAGATCTCCAGATAGTAGATCTCATCAATACCGGCTTTCTTACTTACTTCGATCGCTTTTTCGATATTGGCTCGACACCACGGGCAGGCTTCATCACCGATATAAAGATAGAAAGTTTCGCCTTTGACAAACTTATCGATCACCGTTTTTGGTTCAATCACTTTGAAAGGATGTTCCTCAGGAATACTCAAGACGCGATGGATCTTCCCGGAACTGTTCTCTAAACCGTTTAATGCTTCATATTTCTCTTTGAAATTCATGTCCTGACTCTCCACAACTGTTTCGCCGCAGTCATCAAAAAGATCACAGCCGCTGCTTTGGCCTTTTTCCGTGCAGCCGCTTAATATCAAGATAACGCTGAGTATTAACAATACTGTTTTTACATTTTTCATCAGTTGTCAGTACGGTTGTAGCTGCACTTCATATGGATACTGGCGTCTAACAGTACCTTGCCTAAAGTATCGATCGTTTCTTTCTTGGCCATCTCACAGATCGCTTCATTGGCTTGTTCGATCAGATCGTATTTCTTATTCTTTAACATCTTTTCATCATAGTCATTGATCAGCTTATGACCCTTTGATGCAACCGCCATCTGGTAGCGCTCGATCAGCTGTACACAGCTGCCAAAATGCGGATCAGCCAGAGCACCGATCAGTCTTGAACCCCAGTAGAAAGCATCGGTTGAGACATCTTCACTTACCTGTGACATATATCTTGGCATCTTATCAGTATGGGCATAAAGCGGAACTGCGACATTGAAAGGATTGGCACCGAAGCAGATCCATTCCACAGCTTTCAATTCCTTTGGCATATAGCCTCTGATCTGCAAGACTGCCATGACACCCGTCTTGCTGACACCGATCGGTCTGTAGACACCTTTCTCGGGATAATCGGCCTTCTGATAAGGATTGTATTTTGTGCCCTGATAATAGGAAGACAGGATGTATTTGATATCTTCAACGGTTATCTTCTTCTCCGGAACCATTGACCATGGGATATCGTCACTCTCCGGAGTGAAATCAGCATTTTCTCCATCCCACTTGTAGGTGTGCGGATTGAAGTAGCGGCCCATGAACCAGGCACGCGGTGTGTTGTAGACGTGATCGGCATCGGAGTGAGAACCAAAGACATAGCGCGGATTGAAATCCTTGCCCTTATTCAGATCGAGATGATTGTCTTTGATGAACTTTTTCAGATCTTTGCTGCAAAGATGATCCTTCTTCGCCCCAAAGGCATCACTCAGATCAAAACTGTCGATACCGAACTGATTAGGCATGATGACATATTCATCATCCTTTACTCTTTTGGCGATCCAGTGATGGCCGCCGATCGTCTCCATCCACCAGACTTCATCTTCATCACTGAAGGCAATGCCATTGGATTCATAGGTACCGTATTTCTCCAATAATGAGCCAAGGCGCAGGACTGCTGCTCTGGCACTTTTCACATATGGCAGGACCAGATAGACGATGTCCTCTTCACCGATGCCGCCCGGCACTTCTTTCTGATTGCCTTTTCTTTCCTGATAGACTACATAGGGATCGGCACCCAGGACCAGAGGATTGGTCGAGGTCGTTTCTGTGGCTGTCATGGCGACATTGGCTTCATTGATGCCATTGGCTGCCCAGATACCATCTTTCAGATTCACATTCGGCGTCGAAGTATAGCTCAGCGGCTTTTCCGGCAATTCGATCTCCAGATGCGAGATCCTGCTTTTATATTTGCGCTGCTGCTTATCCGGAGTGACGACGATCAGCTTCTTGACTTCAAAACGCCCATCATCATTGCGGGCGATCATCGTTGAACCATCATAAGATGCTTTCTTGCCTACCAGTATAGTTGTACAAGCCATAATTATTTCCCCCTTCTTCTATCTGATAAAGAATTCCTTTATTCTTTCTTTTATATCTGCTTTTTCATCATAGATCGCATGAGAGCCGTCTTCATAGAAATATGTTTCAGCTTTCAGCTGTTTTGCCAGTTTAAGCATATCTTCATAGTGGAAGACCCGATCAGTCTTGGAACCGAACTGCTTGATCGGAATTGCTGTCTCGTTTACTTTGCCGGAAACATCATGGCCATAAACCGCCTTCAGGCACTTAATGAATTTATTCAGCTCCTCATCGCTGGTATCAGCGAAATACTGCTGCAGTACCTCAATATTGGCCGTATAGAATTCATCAGAATAGACTTTCTTACAGAAATCATCGACAAGACCTCTGATGTCTTTTCTTTCCGCCAGATCTAACCAGTTGTAGAAATTGGTTTTATCTTCAAAATCCCCGGCCGAGGAACAGATGACCATCTTATTAAGATACTGTGGATGACGCAATAAGATCATTTGACCGATCATGCCGCCTAAAGATACACTATAAAGATAAACACGCTTCAGGCCAAGTTCCGCAAACCTGCTGACCAGATCATCAGCCATCATTGCGGTATCGTAGCCTTCAGGAATGTCGTCTCTGACCTCAAACAGATAAGTCGTAAATTCATCTTCAAACAGCTTATAGGCGTTTATGATTGCCTCTTTGTTAAGCAGGACTGATTTAAGCGCAACACCGGGCAGGATGACCATCGTCTTAGGACCTTTCCCGAACTTTATATAATCGATATTCATGTATACATTATAATTCCTGCTTCTTAATAATAGTGGTCATTTAATTTGTGATTTTTTTAACAAGACCTTATACTGTTAATAGAAAAATGGAGGAAAATTATATATGGCTAATCGTTTTGTCTTAAATGAAACATCCTATCATGGAGCCGGTGCGATCAAAGAGATCCCTAACGAGATCAAAGCCCGCGGCTTCAAGAAAGCTTTTGTCGCTTCTGACCCGGATCTCGTAAAATTCGGCATTACCGCCAAAGTTACCGATCTGCTTGATGAAGCCGGCATTGCCTATGCACTATATTCCAATATTCAGCCTAACCCGACCATTGAAAATGTTCAGACCGGTGTTCAGGCCTTCAAGGATACAGGAGCAGACTGCATCATCGCGATCGGCGGCGGTTCTTCGATGGATACAGCCAAAGCGATCGGCATCATCAATACCAACCCGGAATTCGCTGATGTCAGATCTTTGGAAGGTGTAGCACCGACCAAGAATCCATGCACACCGATCCTGGCTGTTCCGACAACGGCCGGCACGGCTGCCGAAGTTACGATCAACTATGTCATCACCGACCCGGAAAACAAACGCAAATTCGTCTGTGTCGACGTTCATGATATTCCGGTCGTAGCCTTTGTTGATCCGGAAATGATGTCCTCCATGCCAGCCGGCTTAACAGCCGCAACCGGTATGGATGCTCTGACCCATGCGATCGAAGGCTATATCACCGGTGGTGCCTGGGAACTCTCTGACATGTTCCACATCAAGGCTATCCAGATGATCGCCAAGAATCTGCGCGGTGCTGTCAAGAACGAGCCTGCAGGCAGAGAAGCTATGGCACTTGCTCAGTATATCGCCGGTATGGGCTTCTCCAATGTCGGACTTGGTGTTGACCACTCCATGGCTCATACGCTTTCCGCTTACTACAACATGCCGCATGGCAAAGCCTGTGCAACACTGTTGCCGACAGTTATGGCTTACAATGCGCCGGTAACCGGTGAAAAATACCGTGATATCGCTGCTGCCTTTGATGTAAAAGACGCCTACACGATGCCGCTTGAAGAAGCCAGAGCTGCCGCTGTCGCAGCTGTAAAGAAACTCGGTGAAGACGTCGGTATCAACATGTCTCTCAAGGATGTCGTTCCGATGGAAGATGTCGATGCCCTTTCAGCTGATGCCTTAAAGGATGCCTGCACACCTGGCAACCCGCGTCCGGTAACAGTTGAAGACATCAAGGAAATGTTCCTGTCATTGATGAAATAATCATTTCTTCATTAATATGTACTTAAGCCGTCTGTAAGTCAGATGGCTTTTTTTGCAGCAAAAAAGCCCTGTTCAAGGGCTCATTTTTCATATGGCGCTGACTACAGGATTCGAACCTGTGGTACCTTTCAGTACGCCACCTTTCCAAGATGGTAGGATAAACCGCTCTCTCAAGTCAGCGTGTACTTATATTTTGCCATATTTTTATATATTTGTGTTAATTATTTACTGCAGTAAAGGAATGATCTTTTCTTTCAGATAATGACCTACGCCATCCTGCAATGCCGGATATTCCGTTACATCATCAGCTGCTACTTTTACATTAGGCATGGCATTGGCTACCGCTACACTGTATCCGGCCGCCTTGAGCATCGGTATATCATTGTCCGCATCGCCAAAAGCAATTACTTCCTTAGGATCTATACCCAGTCTTTCACAGCACTTTTTCATGCCAAAGCCTTTATTTACCAAAGGTGACTGAAATTCCAGCATCGTCCTTTGCGTCCTGAAGCAGGTCACTTTATCATCGATAAGTTTCTGGCCATAGGCTTCGATCTCATCACAGAGTGCTTCGGTCTTGGTGCG
>JAEEGL014042700.1_pt1 | contig 10206 bp, 11 predicted proteins | sample 9134231 | NCBI WGS metagenome assembly JAEEGL01 (sample SAMN16246548, study PRJNA631951) | gut metagenome | biome: gut microbiome; feature: rumen; material: fiber-attached | host: Bos | place: Iran: Karaj | collected 2018-10 | reverse complement strand
TAATAAATATGCACCTAAAGGAGAATCAGCAGAGCCTCAAAAAGATTATGTATGTTCTGTTTGCGGGTTTGAATCTGAAGGCAAATTAGATAAAGAACCTGATGACTATATACGTCCGAGTTGTGGCTGCGCTAAAGGTGTATTTAAGAAACAAATGTAATAAATTATCTGATACATTTTAAATAATAAAAGGGGTAATGATAAAAAATCATCGCCCCTTTTATGGTGTCGTAAGAGGGACTTGAACCCTCACAGATTTCTCCACACGCCCCTCAAACGTGCGCGTCTACCATTCCGCCACTACGACATAGTATATTTCAAAATATAAAGTTCTTTGTGTTTCCACATTCTATAAAATAAAATAAAAATAATTATTAGTCAATAAAAAAAGAAATTTTATGAACTATATCTGGCTCGGCATAATTCTTATATCTTTCATCTTCGGAGCACTCACAGGACGGCTCAATGATGTTGTTAACGCCATCTTCTCAGGTGCAAAATCAGCCATTGAAGTCATTCTTATCCTCTTAGGAATCATGACTTTCTGGCTCGGAATTATGAAAATTGCCGAAAAATCAGGTATAGTTAATTTTATTTCAAAACTCCTCCAGCCGATTGCAAAACTTCTCTTCCCTGAAATACCTAAAAACGACAGAGTAATCGGCGATATTGCAATGAACTTTAGCGCAAATGCTCTTGGACTCTCCAATGCAGCTACCCCTATGGGTTTAAAGGCGATGGAAAGACTTCAGGAATTAAACATAGATAAAAACTCGGCATCAAACTCAATGTGTATGCTTCTTTCAATGAACACCGCGGGTTTTCAGCTTATCCCCGCAACCGTCATAGCAATTTTAGCAGCACACGGAGCTAAAAACCCGACAGAAATCATTATTCCGACTTTGATAGTCACTTCCTGCGCATTCACATGTGCGGTTATAGCAGCAAGAATCTGCGCTAAATTATGCAAACCTCAAGAAAATTTAGAGGGGGCAGACAATGATTAAATCGGTTATTGATGCAATTTCTCTCTATACACTCCCCGTAATCATCACGGCAATTTTGCTTTGTGCAGTATTCAAAAAAATCCCCGTCTATGAAACCTTCATCGAAGGTGCAAAAGACGGAATAAAGGTCTGCGGAAACATTGTTCCCTACCTTGTTGCAATAATTGTTGCAATTTCAATGCTCAGAGCCTCAGGCTTTTTAGAGTTTTTATCAACTCACTTTGCTGCGGTTTTGACAGCAATTCATCTTCCGCCTGATATTCTCCCTCTGACGATAGTCCGTTCACTCTCGGGAAGTGCATCACTTGGTGTCTTTACGGACATTATCCAAAACAATGACATAAATTCTTACAGCACAAAACTTGCCGCAATAATGCTCGGAAGCAGCGAAACGACTTTCTATGTACTTGCAGTCTATTTTGGCTCTGTCGGAATTAAGAAATTCCGCTATGCTTTGTTTACAGGTATCTTTGCTGATATCATGGGGATTTTCTTTGCAATCCTCGTTGCAAACTTTTTCTTTGCATAAAAAAATCAGGCATTAAGCCTGATTTTCAATATATTTTTTATTGATTAATATTTTGAAATTTCCTCAAAATATTTCTCAAGAGCCAAATATCCGTTATAAATTTCTTCAGAATTAATGGCATATCTTGTTGCCATAATGAATTTGAGTTCTTTAACCCTGATATTCATAATATTATCAGCATCAATTCTCAATTGTTTATCTATAGCAACTGCCCAGCGTTTAAGGCATGTTAATTCTTCGTTAATCTGTTTAATAGTTGAATATTCAAGCGGATTAAAGTCATATTTTGTGAGCAAATTGCGTTCCTGATTTGTTATTCTGCTTTGAACAACTGAAAAACCATAGATTTTTTTGATTACCATATAAGAATCTGCCGCACGTTTATGCGAAGCCGGAACTTCACCTCTGGCAAGCATTGCAGAAGTTGAAAGCGAACTAAACCTATCCTCTTCATCAGAAAGCGAGCTTAAACTTGTGCTCTCAATTAACAATTTATCTTTTTGTACATTAATGTAGCTAATTGTCCCATCTCCTCTATAGACCTTATATGTTTAATGATAATTCATCAAAAAATAAAAGTCATGATGTTTTGAATTTTTGTAAATGTTAATTTTTGTATATAAAATGTCAATTTAGTGAAATTAGCATTAAAAAAAAATCTTTATAAATAAGTAAGGTAAGTTATTAGTTTTTTATGTGGTTAGGAGGTAAATTTAAATGACCATTTCAATTTGCGATGCATGCACTGAGTTCAGTGTAAATGCAAAAAAGAGTACACCCGCGCTAGAACGCTGTAGTAGCAATTCCATTTTCGATTATGACAAAGACTATGATTGTGATAAAGACTATGATAAGGATTGTGACTATGATGCAGATTGCGATAATGATTGTGACCGCGACTATGATTGCGACTATGACTGCGACTATGACAAGTAATACTCTCTCAAGGTTGTAGAAAAGGGCTTATTACTAAATGGGAATCGATACTAACAACAGAATCAATAAAAAACAAATTTTCGGAGATTATCAGGCACGAACCTCTTTTTCTAATGCCAAGCAAAAACCTGATGATACTTCAATTTTTGTTTCCGACAGTGTCGATTCCCAATTTGCCCAAAATGTCATGGAGCAATATACTGATCTATCTCGCAATAACAAAAAAGTCAGAAATGTTATCGTTCTCTCATCCCCTGATACAAAAGAAGTCGAAGAAATAAAAGAACTTGATGACAAAGATAAAGCCGTAATTACAGATTATATTAAAGACGGAGCATCTGATGCTTACGGTTTCTATTCTAAAAAAAGTGATTCCATAGTTATTATTCAATCGAATCATAATCGTAAAGAAACAAAATACGAAGGCAGCCTTGATGAACAGGGTGCCGATACAATGCTTCATGAATACGGTCACCTGCTTGATACAAATATAAGTTCAAGCAAAGAATTTAAGCAGGCATATTATGAAGATTTGAAAGGTATTGAAAAACAACTTAAAACTAATCCCAATGCAAAAATTGCAGGCTCAGATATGACCTACAAAGAAGCTATGGTCTATTTTGACCACTACTATGAAGGTGCCGACTTCTCAGACGGTATAGACAAATCAGACGTAACACGCAGGGGTTTGAGAGAGAACTTCGCAGAAAGTTATGCGACAGTTAAAGATAACAAACGCAGCCAAGTAAATGAAATTTACAGCACTCTTTTCCCTCACACGACGGATTTTGTTCGTGAATATGTTGCCTAATATAAGATATTTGGAGTAAAATAAGTATTAACTTTGGGAGAGGGAATACTTATGTTTCAAAAATTGCTTATAGCAGTACCTGCTGTTTTCATATTGGTTATTGCATCAATACTAATATTCAGAACACTGACATACCCTGTTCCTAAAATCACTGAAACAGTTAAATCAAACAAGTATGAAGTACCCAAAGAAGGTTTGACAGACAGACTAATCGGTGGATTAAAAATTCAAACTATTTCTTCATTGGATCCTACGGAAGCTCAAAAAGTCGAATATGAAGCATTTTTGAACTATCTCGAAGACTCTTATCCTTCAATTTTCAGTAATGAACAGTTTGATATTCAAAAAATTGACGATTTTGCCCTCATAATCAGATGGCGAAGTGAATTTCCGGAAAACGAGCCCGTACTCTTCACAGGGCACTATGACGTTGTCGGAGTTGCTGAAAACACTATTTCAGACTGGAAATATCCCGCTTTCAGTGCAACAATTGAGGATGGAAAAATTTATTCAAGAGGAACTCTTGATGATAAATCCTCTGTTTTTGCACATCTTGAAGCTCTCGACTATTTGGTTAACAGTGATTATAAACCTCAAAGAGATATAGTTTATGCCTTTTCTTATAACGAAGAAGTCGGAGGAAAAGGTGCTGACACAATTGCAAGAGTCCTATCAATCCAAAACCCAAGGTTTTTTATGGTGTTAGATGAGGGCGGACGGGTTTTAACAGATTCAAAAATACCTCACGCACTTATCGGTGTCTCGGAAAAGGGACGTGCCATTGTTAAAATCACTATAAAACAAAAAGGCGGACATGCTTCGCAGCCTCCAAAATCAACGTCGGTCACAAAACTTGCCGAACTGATTTATACATTTAATAAACACCCGATGCCTGCAAAACTTATACCGCAAACAACCGACTTTCTAACAAGAATGTATAGTGAATATGACTTCTTCACAAAAATGTTAATTGCTAACAGAGATATTCTTGAACCGCTTTTATTCTGGAAATTATCACAAAATCCTCAGGATAATGCAAGAATCAGAACAACAATGGCACAAACAATTATTCATGGTTCTGATACGATTAATATTATCCCTGAATATGCTGAATTAACTGCAGATTTCAGAATATTACCAACGCAGTCATACAAAGACATTGAAGAATACATCTATGCAACAGCTAATTTCGTAATGAAAAGCAACGATTTTTCAGTTGAGAGAATTTCAACCGTTCAGCCCTCACACGTTTCCCAGACTGATACAAAAGCTTTTAAAATTATGAGAAGTCAGATTTTATCAAGTTTTCCGGAAGCAAAAGTTCTGCCGTTTATGGTTTTGGCAGGAACAGATGCACGCTGCTACGAAATACTTTCAGACAATGTTTATCGTTTTCTTCCGATTGCGATCACTCAGCAAGAGCTTGATTTGATGCACGGAGTCAACGAATACATTTCCGTTGAAAACTTTGAAACAATGACTGATTTTTATGCAAACTTAATCAGAAATAATTTTTAAATTTTTACTGTACTTTTCACTATATTTGTGTCTTAATAGCTTGATGTAAATAATGAAAAGGTAAAAAAATGCTTTTGGCAGTTGATATAGGAAATACAAGCACAACCTTAGGCGTCTTTGACGGCGATAATCTTGTCGTATCGTGGAGAATAGCCTCAGACATCAAACGCTCGGAAGATGAATACGGAATTGTAATTAAAAACCTCATCAAAGATTCTGATTTGCTACAGAAAATAACCGAAGGAATCATTTCAAGTGTTGTTATTCAACTGACCGAAAAGTTTCAGATTGCCCTTGAAAAATATCTCGGAATTTCAGCTCTTAACGTAACCCACAAAATTAATACGGGTATTGAAATTCTGACAGACAGCCCATCTGAAGTCGGTGCAGACAGAATTTGCAACGCATGTGCTGCCGCAAGACTTTATAAAGCACCTGTTATTGTTGTTGACTTCGGTACTGCAACATCATTTGATATCGTAAACTCCCAAAAACAGTTTATAGGCGGTGTTATCACAGCAGGTATGAAAATTCAGGCAGCCGCACTGAGCGAATTTACTTCCAAGCTGCCTAAACTCAAAATCGAAGCACCGAAAGATGCTATCGGAAGAAACACAATTGATGCAATGCTTTCGGGTATTGTCAGAGGTCATGCAGCTATGATTGACGGTTTACTTGAAGAATGCCAAAAAGAACTCGGTGAAAATGCATTAATGGTTGCAACAGGCGGTTATTCACCGATTATTTCAAAATATATGAAAAGAGAATTTGACTACATCAACCCCGATTTAACCCTGATTGGCTTAAAAATCATCTATGGTTTGAATGTCAAAGCAAAACAAAAAATTTAAAATTTTCTTTGTTAACTTTCCTAAAAACTTTTGTAATATTATCTGATTATCGAAGTTATTTTATGTATAATAGTTTTGGAAAGTGAGATTTTATGTTTGAGAATGGTGTAAAGGCGATTATCTTAGCTGCCGGCAAAGGTACGAGAATGAAATCAGAATTGCCTAAAGTGTTGCACCAGCTCTATTCTAAACCCATTTTGGCTTATGTTTTGGATATGCTCACTGAAGCCGGACTAAATGAAGAAAACTATCTTGTAGTTGGTCATGGCGCAGATAAGGTTGAAGAATACGTTAACAAAAATTATTCAAACCTAAAATGCGTGCTTCAAAGTGAGCAAAAAGGAACAGGAGATGCAGTCAACAGAGTTTATCCGTTCCTGAAAGGTTACAATGGTACAGTTTTGGTTGTATGCGGTGATACACCTTTAATTACAGCTGAAACTATTAAAGGCTTTATCGAACATCATAAATCCACAAATTCCGCTTTAACAGTTATGTCTGCTATCTTTGAGAACCCAACCAACTACGGAAGAATTGTCAGAGATGAACAAAACAACGTCAAAGCAATTGTCGAAGAAAAAGATGCAACAACAGAACAAAAACAGATTAAGGAAATTAATGCGGGTGTCTATTGCATCGACTGGAGCAAGGTTTCAGATGCTTTCTTATCTTTGACTAACAACAACGCACAGGGTGAATACTATTTGACGGACATTGTTGACTGGGCTGTCAGACAAAATTTAAAAGTTCAGGCATATCCGATTAAAGAAAACAGCGAAGTTTTCGGCATCAATTCAAGGCTAAACCTTGCTGAAGCAATGAAAATTTTAACTCAAAGGACATTAAAGAAGTTAATGGAAAACGGTATTACGGTTATTTCACCCGAAACCACTTTCATTTCACCAGAAACTACAATCGGAGCAGATACAGTGATTTTGCCGAATGTTTATATTCAGGGCAAAAACACAATCGGCTCACACTGTCAGATTGGACCTTTTTCTCACATCAGAGGCGGAGCAACTATCGGGAATTACGTTAAAATTGGCAACTTTGTCGAAGTCAAGAATACGACAATCAAAGACCATACAAATGCTTGCCACCTAACATATCTCGGAGACAGCGAATTAGGTGAAAACGTAAACATCGGAGCAGGCACAATCACTGCTAATTACAACCATTTAACAAAAGAGAAGAAGAAAACAAAAATCATGGACGGAGTCAGCATCGGTTCAAATTCCGTATTGGTTGCACCCGTTTCAATTGGTGAAAACGCAACCGTTGCAGCACTCAGCGTTATAACAAAAGATGTTGAAGATAACGCTCTTGCTCTGACACGTTCTCCCATGAAAGTTTTTCAAAACTGGTTTAACAAAAAATTACAGGAATATAGAGGAGGAAGCAAATAATGGAACTTGAAATGGCGTTCCCGAAAGGATTAAACACAATTAATCCCACACACGACATCAAATTGTTCTCAGGTCGTTCAAACCCGAAGCTTTCAGAAGAAATAGCCGAATATTTGGGAACAACCGTAGGACCAATGATTGTCAAAAACTTCGCTGACGGAGAAATCTACGTTCAGGTTGAAGAAAGTATCAGAGGTGATGATGTTTTCATCGTTCAACCGCTTTGCAACCCCGTTAATGAAAACTTAATGGAGCTTTTAATTATAATAGATGCCTTTAAGCGTGCAAGCGCAAATACAATTACTGCAGTAATTCCATATTACGGTTATGCACGTCAGGACAGAAAAACATCAGGTCGTGAAGCTATTACAGCAAAATTAGTTGCTGACTTGCTCACAACAGCAGGTGCAACGAGAATTTTGGCTATGGATTTACATACAGGACAAATTCAGGGTTTCTTTAATATCCTTGTTGACCATATTTTCTCAACATCAGTTTTGGTTAATTATATGAAAAAGCTTGAAATTCCATCAGATGACCTTGTTGTTGTATCTCCGGATACAGGCGGTGTCGCAAGATCAAGATATTTTGCAAAAGAAATGGATGCCGCAATGGCTATCATTGATAAGAGAAGAGACAAACACAATGAAGCTGTTGCACTAAATATTATCGGTGATATAAAAGGTAAAACCTGCATAATGTTTGATGATATCATTGATACTGCAGGTACAATTTCAGGTGCAGCAAAACTTTTAAAAGAACAAGGTGCAGGAGACATTTATGTTTGTGCAACTCACCCTGTATTCTCCGGTCCTGCTCTTCAAAGACTTGAAGAAGCACCTATTAAAGAGGTTGTAGTAACAAATACAATTCCTTTAGGTAACAGGTATATTCCTTCAAAGATAACTCAATTGAGCGTAGCACCGCTTTTAGGTGAAGCTATTTCAAGAATCCACGATGATGAATCAGTCAGCTCATTATTCGGTTTTGAGAAAGAATATAAAAATTAATTTCTAAATTTAAACACAATAAGAGGCGAAGTTTAAAGACTTCGCCTCTTTTAATAAAATGACCTTTCTGTATTCAATAACTATAAACTTAGCCCAGTTGGCTTTCAGCTCTTTCAATTCTTGTTAGCAGAGCATCAAACTGTTTTTTCATGAACTGAATAAACAATTTAATTTCACTCTTAAAACTATAAGCACCCGGCCAAACTGAACTGTAATACATTTTTACTTAACCTCCTTAAATATCTCATTACTTAGATATTAAGGTTTTCGACAGAACATGGAAAAACTTTAATTTTAAATTGAAAATCAGATTTTTTTGTAATAAAAATTAATATTTAATTTCTGATTCTTGTTTTATGAGTTTCAATCCATCTAATATTAAATCTTGCCTTACAGTCGCTTGAAAACTGATTTGGTCTGATTGTAACACGACCACTCAACGTTTTTATGCTATCAGGCAGGGAGTTTATTTCACTGTTTTCAAATTCAGCAGGACCTACTATTTTTGAAACTTTTGAAAGGAGTGCATATTCGTCAATTCCGAGTTCACAGAACAAAATAGGGGGTACTTGTCCTTTTTTGATAATTACTTTTGGTCTGTACTTTGAAAGGATTAAAAGTCCGTTTTCGTCTTTTGTGTATTCTATACCTGCATATTTAAAAATGGTTTCGGCATCATTTTCTTTTATTGCCTCTTCTAAAGTTTTGCCGTTAAAAACTTCTTTTAATCTTTTTGTTATTTCATACTGACGACCTGCAGGGATACCGTCATCACGTTTATAGTAATCAAAATCAAGTTTTTGCTGATTTACAATAAAATCAATTACCGGAAGATATTTTGCGCCAAATCTGTCGTTATTTGAGGGGTTTTGAATTTGCATTACTGTTCTTTCGGAAAGAGCCATACCAACTGTTGGTTTATATTCTCCATCTTTTTGTTTTTCAAGAAAAACGTAAAAATCACCGTCTTCAAGACAAGCACTTGCTTTATAGGTTGCATTTTTGGTGCACCAGTTTTCGTGGCTGATTATTTCAACGGCTCTGACGTTGTTTTTAAGATTTTGTTTATTATGACTTTTTGACGGAATTTTTATCCACATACCGCAGAGGTTATTGTCAGAATATGGAAATGCTTCAAGCATACCTTTTCTCTGTTCCGCAGGATAATTTGCAGAGTCATTTGCACGTTTGATAATCAGATTAACTAATTCACTCCTGTATTTGTTTGGGAAACTGTACCCACCGACATCATTTCTCTGAATAGTGCCTAAATCTTTAACTGTTTTAGCTATTGCATAAGGATTAAGCGGAGGAGAAATATGTTTATTATCATTTTTGATATTATTAACTACCGATTCTAAAATAATGAGTTTTAAGGAAGGATAATTTTTAATATCCTGAAGTGCTCCTGAGATTTCAGACTCATTTTCACCCGAATAATTACCTTGTCTGTTTTCAAATTTCGGATTTTCAAGGAAGTTAATCCATTCTTTAAGAATTTGTTTTCTTGAATCTGTAATAGGCATATGTTCAGGTCTTTGAATGGCTATCGGCCATTCAAGTTTACATACATATTTTTCGCCTAGTTCATCTTCAGAGGGAAAAATTTCTTTGACTAATAAATCATATTTAGCCTGAGCTTTAGTATTAAAATCTTTTGCAGAAGAAAAATCATGCTTAAACCTTGATTTTACTGCACAATACGCATCATAATTTGAAGCATAAGCCTTTAAAGGTGCACCGGTAAATGAAACCGTATCGCAATTGAGACGATTCTGAAAGACAGGAATCGTCAACTGTTTAAAGTTCGGCTTGTAGATTTGAGATATATTTATCGGACGAATATACATATTTACCTCTGTCTATTTAATAGAGATAAAAGAAATAAATTAATAAATGGGAAGTCATTTTTTACACAACTTAACAAAAACTATTGAAAATGATATGTGTGGGTGATAGACTGAAAAATGACAACAGAATAGAAATTTTGATTTAACAAAAAATATCGGGACGTAGCACTCTGCCGACGAGAACGATTAATAATCGTTCGAGGAGAGGTTTGGTAGCGCCTTTGCGAAGCAAATTGCGTGACTAAGTTGCGGAAGATAGATGACAATTGAATAAACAAAAATATCGGG
>JAEEGL013916596.1_pt1 | contig 10206 bp, 7 predicted proteins | sample 9134231 | NCBI WGS metagenome assembly JAEEGL01 (sample SAMN16246548, study PRJNA631951) | gut metagenome | biome: gut microbiome; feature: rumen; material: fiber-attached | host: Bos | place: Iran: Karaj | collected 2018-10 | reverse complement strand
GGTGCAATGCTGCATCAACTCCTGGAACTGCTCCCTGGTGGGAGAGCTCCATTTCCCGCCAAGGGCCACGGCCGCCGGGTCGTCCTGAGCTTCCAACTGCATCTTATCATCCCTGGTTCCAGCCTTTGTATCGAAGTTATACTTACCCAATTTACAAACCTTTCCCTTCTTCGTCCAAACAAACCACTTGTAGGACTGAAGGAAATTGCCGTACTGTCCCTTCTCGGCCGGGACCGGATCACCCCAGAGATAAGCTTCGCCCGGTTCATCGGTAGTCAGGGCCCCAAGGTTACAGGGAGACCATAGAGTCCCGGAAGGAAGACCCATGTCCACGGGCTGGAGGTCTGGCGTGACAAAAGAGTAGAGCTCACTCTTATGTGAGATTCCATCAGACTTGATAACGAACATGCACCAGTAGCGGGTTCCATATTTGAGGTTCCTACGGTTGTCGGAATAATAAAAACTTCCGTCACTCAGGGACCAGTTACCATAGTCCACGAGATTCTCCTTCCTTATCAGCGACTGGGACGTGGAGTCCTTGTCACTGATGTACAGGTTATAGCTGGCGCTGAATGACTCCGGGGTCTTAATCGTGAAATCGCTACGGATGGTAGCGCTGTTACTAGTCAGCTTATACGATTCAATCGACGTAACGCGTATGGACGGGTCGGCGGTGGTGAAGCTCTTCCACTCGCCTACACGGTAGACGGACCCGTCGTAAACGAAGGCGCGGTAGTAGTAAACGGTTCCGCGCTCAAGACTGCTCACCTTTATCGAATACTCCTGATCCCCGTTCAGTTCATTTGACGTGTAGCGTTTTCCCGAAGAGGCCTGGGTGCTTCTGTCCCGACTCAGTTGAATCCCATAGTTCTTGATGCTGGAGTTGTAATACACATTCAAACGTGCACTGACAACGGCAGATGTGACTTTCACATCTGATGCGCCCAGGGTGGTGCAGTACTCCTGCGCTCCCGCACTCAGCATGCCGCCTACAAGAAGGGCGGCAGCAACAGCCATCAGGCGTTTAAGTACAACATGTGTTGATTTCATATCAATTATGTATTATCGGTTATTAGCGTGTCGCCGTCGTGGCTGCCGTCTTTTTGACCAGTCCTGCCTCCGCAGCACCTCCGGTCATACCTGACTTGAGAACGGACTTCATCATGACATTGCCGTTCTGCTGCCAGAGGGTCTGGAAGTAACCGGGGGTCTTCTGGGACTCCTTTTTCATCTTTTGCAGCTGGCGGTAATCATCCTTCCAGTTCTTCATCTTCGCGTTCCTCTCGGGGTCGCGGGAGAACTGGCAGCTCTCGCTCAGGCGGACCTTGATGGAGTACGCGCCCGTCCCCCACATCTTGTCCGTTCCGCTGGAAGGCATATACGAACGGGGAACCATGAAGCTGTCACCGGAGAGGTTCACGAAAGTGGTGTCCCCCTGATGCCGCTCACGGTTACGGAAAATCTCCTTGCGGGAATACTTATACACCTCCGTCCCGGCGGGGATGCCCAGCTGCAGGCCGAACCGTCCCAGCTCGACATCCTTCTGTACAGTGACATCCTCGGTTATCCAGGAGGATGACAGCACAAGATCCATCCCGATACGAAGGTTCTCCCGCTCATCGTAGGAGAAGCTGTTGTTGCGCCCGCCCGGAGCCCCGGGGCTCACGCGGATGCCGTTGGCAGCAAGGTTGGGAAGGTGGCAGTTGTATGGATAGAAAGCGATGGTGTCCACCACGAGGTAGAACTTACTGTGGTTGAAGATATGCTCCAGCCTCTCCTCGTCAATATGACAAGAGAGATAGAGGACCTCCTCCCCGCCCCGTACACCCCGGATGGTGATTCCATCGAAGTTCAGGTGAGAAGGGTCCAGCGCGCCGTACCGGGAGCCCGCGCTGTAGAAGTCATTCAGCACATTCACTGTGGAGAGGCTGTCGGTGTAATGATTCTCGCGCTCAATCATCTGCTGCCACTCCCGCTGCTGGGTCTTTTTCAGGTTCACAAGCCGAACCATCTCAGTGGCCGCTATATCGATGATTCCCGATACGGCAGCCTGCCCGGCGGCAACCAGCATGGCGCTCATCACGCTTCGTTCGCCCCTTTTCAGCTGGTATTCCCAGAGGGCCTCGTCAATGATGCTCTGCCTCTCGGGATTCATGGCGTTCACAGTGACCTGCCAGCTGTCCTCCCCGGGAGGAAGCGTTCCCGCCCGGTTCTGAGCGGCCACAAAGGGCCCGAAGGCCATCAGGCATATGATCAGTAGTCTTTTCATAGGGCATCAATGAGAATGAATGCGTTCTTGATATAGGGTATGTTAAGCTGGGGATGTTCCGTGTCCTTCTCCCAGGCATCCCGTGCCGCCGTGAAGGCAGTATGGATATCCATCCCATCCCGGAGGGCCTGATGGAAGCGGGTCATCTGATAGTATGTGCCGAGGTCACTCACGTTCCAAAGGCTCAGGATCATGGCTCCGGCTCCGGCGCTCTTAAAGCCGCGCTGAAGACCGTAGACACCATCCGAGCTCAGCTCCCCAAGGCTGCTCACGCAGGCCGATGCAACCATAAGACTTGTCTTCCTGAGGTCCAGGGCCGAGACCTCCTTCGCCGAGAGGAGCCCGTCCTGGCGGCTGGGGTCGAAACCCCTGCTCCGCAGGTTCCAGCTGGCACCGGACAGAAGAAGAACCGATTCCGAGAGGGACTCATCGGTAAGGCAGGGCTTGAGGTCGGTACCCAGCGGCACCCCGGCTCCTTTGTATGCACCGTGGGTGGCCAGGTGAACGAGGTCATAGCGCCCGAGAAGGGCTCTTGCGGCCGCCTCCGTCGCCCCCTCACCCACAAGGAGCGAATCCCCGCTGTTCGAGCGGATCGCATAGACCTTCCCCGCCTCCTCGGCGGAATTCTTGAGCTCATCGAAGTAATAGCCCGCCCATGAGCGGAAGGCCGCGGCATCATTCCCCTCAGGCTGGGAGGAGAGCTTGTTGCGATATGGTATGCCGCCAAGGATGAGTGCGGAATCCAGCCGGATGGACCGTTTCACGGCAATCTGCCGGCACGAGCTCAGGCGGTAAAGCTCCTTTCCCGAGAGCTCCTCAGGGAGCATGTACTCGATGGCCGTGAGGTGGACGTACCCATCCGGGGAGAAATACACCCTGCGGGCATCCCCTATGGCACGGCGAAGAGCCTCGGGCCAGAGCTGCTCCCGCAGGGAAGCGTCCTCGAAAAGACTGTTCTTCTGTGCAATTCTCGCATCCGCCCGGAGGATCTCCCGGACAGGCGTCCCCTTGGCAGGATACGAGAGGAAAGCGTCAGGGCTCATCAGGGGGACCCAGACGGGCTCACCCGTCTTCCGGACCACAACGGCGGCAAGCCGCTTCTCCCCTGCCTTCTCGTACTGGAGGTACTCTACGGCACACCCATCCTGCGGCAGGGCACGCTGGATGTCCTCCCAGGTCAGGGACAGGGTCCCGATTGCCTCAGGGCTGCGGTCGAAAAGACCCATCTGAAGAAGGATACCCTTACTGAAAAGGGATACGTCAAAAAGGAGCGCGGGGTCCTCGCCCTCCAGCGCGTAGCAGTCAGTGACAAACGGTCGCATGCGCATCCAGTAGTCCTGCCGCCCTGAGGGCTGCAGGCCCTTGAGGCTTGCGAGCGCATCTCCCCGCTTCCACTGGAAGAAGGAGCGGTAGAGGGGCGCTGCGCTCTTCTCCCTTCCCGAGAGAAGGATGATCTTCGCTTTTTTGCGGAGCGACTCATAGTAGCGCTCACCGTTTCGCGGAAGGCGTGAGAGAACCTCATCGGCCCGCTTCTCGGCGGCGGCATACTGCCCGAGCCTTGCCAGGCACAGGGCCTCCTGCATCTGGATATCCAGCCAGTCATCGTACGGGGAGTCCTTCCTTGAGTAGATCCGCTCCCGGAAAGCGTCCCCGTATGCCTTCTCCGCCTCAGCGAGGCACTCATGGGCCTTATCATACTGTCCCTTACGGTAGTAGAGCTGTGCCTGTTCACGTTTTATAAGGGGTATCTTATCCAGATCGCGCCCGAAGAGACGCGGGTGCTGGCGATAGATCGAAAAGGCCCTCTCGAAATGACTCGCGGCGCTGTCTAGGCAGGCAGCCTCATCCTCATAGAACCCGTTTTCGTAGAACCAGTCGGCAAGGAGCTTCTCGGCATCGGCCGTGAACTCCAGCCTGTCCGCTTCATCCAGTAGGCCAGCCTCGCCACACCGTCTGATCCCGACCCGCAGTGAATCGTACGCCGCCCGGATTCCCCTGCGATCTCCAAGGTCATAGTAGCGGTTGCCTTCACTGACAAGGCTTCTCAGTCCCGCCAGGTAGGATTCATCCCTTCCCGGGGAAGCGCTGTCACGGCCACGAGAGTTATAGTTCAGCAGGACGAATGCCTGCGGAGAGGAGCCTCCCGTCACGGTGACGGAGAGAACGGCCGATGCGGGGCAGCTGAGCTGCAGGGTATAGATTCCGTCGCCCTCCTCCTTAAATGGAACGGGGGCTTCCGAGCCCGCCCTGGCGCTGGCACTGAGACCGCCGCCCGAGCGGCTGCCGGAGACGATGACAAGGACCTGCTCCCCTTCCCGCTCCCTGAGCCTATAGGCGACCGTCCTTCCGGCCTTCACCGAACGCTCATAGAGGGAGTAGCTGTACCGCTGGTCCTCCCCGTTGAGCATGTAACCGTGTGCGGAGACGTACTTGCGCGTCCCCGCTATCTGATTGAGGAGCCGGTTGAGCCGGAACCCCTGCACGGGGTCGGACGGCAGGCACTCTCCGTCCTGGAGCGGTCCCGTCTCGTTCATCGGGGTCCAGAAGTACATCCCCGAGAGCTCGCCACGAACCCGCTCGTAGGTCTTCTCATCGGCACCCCTGAGGGCACACACAGCCTTCACCATGGACCGAAGATCGGGGTCCATCGTCTCCTGTGCCGCGGCTCCCATGGGCAGAAGGCACGCTGCGAGTAGTGTGATCAGCCTTCTCATACGTCAGTCATTCGTTCGGGCCAGAACGGATACGGCCCGTCAGTCTGTGCGGGCGGCAGCCCTTTCGTGGGCCGCTCCCTGCTCCAGTCCTTCTCCCTCTGTAGCTCTCTTGTCGCCTCCTCCAGGAGCTCCTCGGCGGATGGCCGCTGCGCGGGCTCGTAGGCAAGGCACCGGCTGATAAGTGCGCTCAGCGCCGGCATGCCCGCTCTCATGATGGGGATGGCCGATCCGGGGGTCTGTCCCTGACCGCCACGCTCCCCGAACACGCCCCGGCCGAGCACCAGATGAAAGACGCTTGCGCCTAGGGACCAGATATCGCTGCGCTCCAGGGAGGAGTCCTTCTCCGGAGGGGCGAACTGATACGAGCTCAGATCCCGCTGAGAGGCCCGCGCCGCCAGGGGGGCGGCGGACCCGAAGTCGGAGAGGATGAACCGGGTCCCGTTCCAGAGGATATTGGAAGGCTTGATGTCGCGGTGACACAGGCCCTTCCCATTCAGGTAGACGAGCGCGGAGGCGCTGTCCCTCACCAGCTGCCAGACCATCCTCTCGGGTATATGACCGGACACGTGGTTCACGGAGCGCCCGACGCAGTACGGGAGGACCATCATCGGCAATCCTGCCTCCGTTCGGTACTCCAGCGGATGAAGGAGGCTCGGATGCTCAAGCCCGGCACCGGTGTCGTACTCCTTGCGAGCAACCGCCTCGGGGACCCCGTCGAAGAGCTTGACGGCAACGAGCGTCCCGTCCTCGGAGACGGCAGTCCACACCTCTCCCGAGAGGCCCTTTCCGACGGGCTCAAGGAGGCGGTAGGGACCCAGCCGGGTTCCGGGATTATGCAGGATGGTACTCATGGCAGAATGGTCTTGATTTCAGAAACGGGCACCGAGAAGATACGCTGACCTTGTGCGGCCTTGTCCTCCCCCGACGAGGAGGTCTCATAGGTGGAGACGATGCCCACCGCCCAGGCTCTGCCCCTAATGGCGTAGAGGGCGGGACCGCCGGAGTAACCGGAGGTGAGGGCGCCGCTGTGGAAGAGCATCCTGCCGGGAGCGTACGACCAGCGGGGCGTCCCCTGGGTGGTCTCCGGACCCATCCCGTAGCGGGACGAGGGGTAGCCCTTGAACGTGAGGGCGATGTGGGTGCTCACCTTCCTTCGAAGGAGCGCCCGCGTTGCGAGGAAGATCGTACCCTTCTCGTCAAGACCACTCCGCACGGCCCAGTCCCCCAGCATCATATCCTCGCGGTTGAAGCGGCCGGTGATGCTGCGGAGGTAATACTCCCTGTGGTAATCGCCGAGCTCGACAATCTCGTCACGGGAATCGTCATAGAGGAAGTCCGACGAGAGGAACGTCCCGAAGAGGGTCCCGTCTCCCCGGTATACCGAACAGCGGCTGACCACCTTGTAAGTCGTGTCGCCGGGATGCAGCTGGTTATAGGTCTCGGCCTCGATGGCCCAGGCGACGCCCGTGGGCAGACGGTCGAGGGAGCCTCCGTACAGGAGGGTGTCGATGTAGTTGAGCCAGGGCTCCAGGCAATGGCGGGCCGTCACGAGCTCCCCACCGGAGGTGAGGAACGCCGTCCCTGAGACCACCATGGGCGCCCGTCCGTCAAGGGCCGGGGCCCGCCTGAGGCACGTCACCGCACCGGAGACGTTCATTTGGAAGTAGATCGAGTCCGCCTGGATGAGGAAGACCGAGCCGTCGGCCGCGTCGAGGGCCGCTTCGTTGCGCCTCTGCTCCACCTCCCTGGCGTGGAAGGCATAGAGACCGAGCGCGAGGATGAGGGCCGCCGCGACAGATGAGAGAAGGAGCACCCGACGCGACAACTTGGAGTAACGGACGGTCTCCGTCCCGAACCGCTCGCCCTCACGGGCCTCAAAGACGATGTCCGCATCCCCCTCGCTGAAGGAGATATGGTCTCCGTCATGAAGGAAGTGACAAAGTTGGACCGGCTCGCCGTTAACAAGCGTCCGGACGTACTCGGATGTGGGGATGAGCTTCCAGCCTCCCGTCTGAGGGATAGGGAGGATGAGGGCGAACTGCTCATCGACATAGCGGCCGGGGTTAGGAAGAAGGACATCGCAGTCCGGCGTCTGTCCTATCCGAACGGGATTGACCGAGGCAGAGAGGCTCTCACGGCCCAGACCGTCCTCACCTTTCCAACGGAGGGTATAGTACTGCTTCACGCTCATAGACCCTCCTCCTTCAAGATAGACAGGGAGATGAGCGGGACGTAGTCGTAAGCCCTCACATCAATCCCCTTATCGTCAACCTGGAGTTCGTCGAACGCACAGAGGTCAAAGTGCGCGTCCCGCTCCTTCTTGTATACGCTCTTTAGTGATATATCCTTCCGGATGGCCTCCCGCTCGCTGTCCGTGCAGGCGCGCGTCCCGCTGAGAAGCCGCTCGACGCACCAGCGGCTGTGCTCCATCCTCGCAAGACACTCGGTCTCCTCCACGCTGAGCGCATAGAGGGCGTCCATGGAGGAGGGTTCGAAGCCGAGGGAGCGCATCTTGACAGGGATGCAGCGCGCGCTCCAGAGGTTAGAAAGGCGCATCTTCAGGCTCCCCGCCTCCCGCCAAGCAGCCTCGACCTTATCCTTCTCGAAGGAAGTGGGGGCCTCGTTCCCGCAGGCGTATACATAGTGTAGGAGCCTTGCAATCTTCCAGGCCCTGGAGGAGATATCGTACCCCTCGTTATCCATCCCGAACGCCTTCAGGCTGCTGTAGCGGGGCGAGAGGGAGACGGACGCTGACAGACTGTCCGTGTGCATCCGGACCCATACCGGGACCTTGTCATCGAGGATAGCCTCGGGCAGGGCGAGCGCCGCATCGAGGTTCGCGGCATCCTCCTCCGAGGAGAGCACCAGTGTCAACTGCCGCCCCTTGTCCGCTGCCCAGAAGGAGAGCTTGTCCACGACGACAGGGTTGCTGATATCGCTCTCCACAAACTCCCACTCGATATCCACGAAGTCCTCGCGGCTCCCCTCGTACTGGGGATGATGGAGCGTGGAGCGTTTCCCTTCCACGTCCACGAAACGGTAGAAGGACTGGTCGAAAAGATGATGATACCGCGCGATGAACCGGTCCCGCTGCCGGGTCAGATCCGGCGCTATGACACTTATCCGTGTGCGGTAAGGCTGGGGGTGCTTGCCGTTGTAGTTAGGGTAATGCGCCGTCTCGGCGGCATAGACGGCGATGCTCTGGGCGTAGGAGTCGAACCCGTAGATGACAAGATGCACGAACTGGCGGCAGTCGGAAAGGACCGGCGACCGCTCCACACCGCCCTGGAAGACCATCTCCGCCCAGGCGTCCTCCATCGTGAAGGGATAGACGGAGAGCGTCTCGTTCACCTCCGAAGGGAAGTCCGAAACCTGGAGCTTCCGCAGGGTAGCCGCCTCGATGAGCAGTAGATGCACGAGAGGTCTTTCGGTCAGTCTCCCCCTTAGCGCACGTGCACACTGCCCGAGGAAGACCTCCGCCGCCGCATCATCATCGGTCCCGCTACCGGGAAGGATGACCAGCTCGTCGGGAAGGGTGTCGGAGAAGGGATCAAGAGAGTATGCATCGAAGCATTTTACCCGAGCGCCAGCGCGCCCGTACTGCCGTACCAGCGAACCGCGGAGGGGATGTGCCCCGAATATGAGAACGTTCTTGGCCATCAGCAAACAGACCAAAATGTACTCTCACTACAAATATATAAAAAAAATCTATTTTCGTGATAGAAATGTCTTGCTATCCCGTCTTTATGTTGTAACTTTGCACACCTAAGCGATTCTTATGCTCACTTGATCATACTTTAAGCCACAGCATGTATTTCTAAAACCCGGACGAAGGTCCACCTCCCAGGGTGTATTGTGCCCTGACGCGAGCGGACCGGGTGGCCGGGGAAGTTCATTGAAATACGTTTTGTTATGGCTAAGACTTATCAACTGATGGCCTGGACCGACAAGGGACAGGTCAAAATGATTCCTTCGCTTGTTGCCGAACTGGCCGAGCCTTATGCGCAAAGAATTCAGGCGGCCGAAGAAGAGCCCCGCGCCCACGGCGAGGATGCCCAGACCGGGCAGATCTTCCGCCGCAGCCGGGCCCACGAAGCGCTGGGCCGATTCTTCCTTCGCGTGGGCTACTGGGAGGACGCCTTCCTCCAGTTCGCAGAAGCGGCGACGACGGTAACCAACTGCTCCGACGACCTCTGGATAGACGCAGATGAGGGATTTCTCCTGCACACTCCCCTGGAGCACCGCTTTCTGGCAATGTATAACCGCTGCAGGGATCTGGCCGAAGAGCACCCCGCCATCAAGGGTAGCCTCCAGTGGCACAAACTCCGCCACGAATGGGAGCGTGTGACAGATGTCCACCGGATCTGGAGGGCCCAGGAGAGTGAGGTTAACGATACCGCCAGGGCCTGGCGATTCGGGAGACGCTGATAAAGCAAAAAGTCCGGCACTTGCGTGTCGGACTTTTTTTGGTACTGGGTAGGAGAATCGAACTCCTATTGCGAGATTGAGAATCTCGAGTACTAACCGTTATACGAACCCAGCGGGTTGGGACTGCAAAGGTACGATAAAAATCTGAATCTCCAAATTTTTTATTTCAAAAACACAAAGAAAACAGCCATTACCAGGCAGAAAAAGGCTGCCAGATGATTCCACTGGAAAGGCTGTCCCTTGAACAGGAAGGTGACGATGACGGTGAAGATGGTGAGGGAAATCACCTCCTGGATCACTTTGAGCTGCATCAGGTTGAAAGGACCGCCGTTTCCCACGAAGCCGATGCGGTTGGCCGGCACGGTGAGGCAGTACTCGAAAAAAGCGATTCCCCAGGAAAAGAGGATGATGAGGATGAGCGGCCAGCCGGTGGAGATTTTCATTTCCTGCAGCTTGAGATGGCCGTACCAGGCGAACGTCATAAATACGTTCGAAAAGATGAGCATCAGAATGGTCCAAAAGCCTTGCATAAGAACGATTTGTAAATGGGGCGCAAATTTAATAACTTTGCACGATTTAAAGAAGATAAAGACCTTAAAATATGACACTCATCAAATCCATTTCCGGCATTCGCGGCACCATCGGCGGCGCCCCCGGCAACTCTCTCACCCCCATTGATGTGGTTAAGTTCACGGCGGCCTATGCTGCCACCCTGCCTCAGCGCAAGCCTCAGCCTAACGGCGAGCGTTACAAGATCGTAGTGGGTAAAGACGCCCGTATGAGCGGAGATATGGT
>JAEEGL013870604.1_pt1 | contig 10206 bp, 10 predicted proteins | sample 9134231 | NCBI WGS metagenome assembly JAEEGL01 (sample SAMN16246548, study PRJNA631951) | gut metagenome | biome: gut microbiome; feature: rumen; material: fiber-attached | host: Bos | place: Iran: Karaj | collected 2018-10 | reverse complement strand
GCTATGGTCCGGCATATCGTAGAGACCATCGGCAGGGATACGGTGTATGTGTCGGGGCTGGCCAAGGGGATTGACAGCGAAGTGCACCGCAGCGCCATCGGCTCCGGTGCGCATACCATCGGAGTCATCGGGAACGGTCTGGATACCGTCTATCCACAGTCCAGCGCTGATCTGTACAGGAATATGGGGAACGATCACCTGATCCTCAGTGAGTATCCACCGTATGTCGGTGTGCGGAAGCAGCACTTTCCCTGGCGCAACCGGATCATTGCGGCACTCGGGGATCAGCTGATCGTTGCACAGGCCGCTCTGAAGAGCGGGACGATGCATACAGTGAATGAAGCGATTGCACTTTCCAAGGACATCTACTGCGTTCCGTATCCGTACGGTTCCGTGGAAGGAAAGGGCTGCGGCCTGCTGATCTCGCAGGGGGCGCAGATCCTGTATGACGATGAACAATTGATTTTACTTGCCAATTCTGCAGCACATACGCTATCCTAAAAAACAGTTTCATAAGAGGTGCACCATGAAGAATCTCGTAATTGTAGAATCGCCTTCCAAATCGAAGACGATTCAGAAATATCTAGGCAGTGACTATACTGTCGTTTCCAGCAAAGGGCATATCCGGGATCTGGCCATCAAGGGAAAGGACGGACTTGGTGTCGATATCGACAACGGGTTCGCACCGACCTATGAAGTGTCCAAGGACAAGAAGGATGTTCTGAAGGAACTGAAGAAGCAGGCAGAGAAGGCGGATGCAGTATACCTGGCAACCGACCCGGACCGGGAGGGAGAAGCGATTTCCTGGCATCTTGCGCAGGAACTGGATCTTCCTGAAGACGCGGAAGACCGGGTAACCTTCCATGAAATCACCAGGAATGCTGTTCTGAATGCTTTCCGCTCGCCCAGATCGATCGATATGGATCTGGTCCATTCCCAGGAGACGCGCAGAATCCTGGACAGGATCATCGGCTTCAAACTGTCGAAGCTCCTCAACAGCAAGATCAAATCCAAGTCAGCCGGACGGGTACAGTCGGTAGCGCTGAAACTCATCGTTGAGCGTGAGAAGCAGATCCAGGCGTTTGTACCGGTGGAATACTGGACAGTGGAAGCGGACTTCACCAGGAGCAGGAAGAAGTTCACAGCATCTCTGTCGAAGATCAACGGTGCCAAAGCTGAACTGCACAATCAGGAAGAGGCACAGGCAGTCGTAGACGCCTGCCAGGGCCCTTTTACCGTCACGTCCCTGAAGCATACGGAAAAGAGCGTCTCGCCGTTCAAGCCCTTCATTACCTCGACGCTGCAGCAGGAAGCTTCCACAAAGCTGAACTTTCCGGCAAAGCGGACCATGTCCGTTGCCCAGCGTCTGTACGAAGGCATTGATGTGGGCAGGGGACAGGAAGGTCTGATCACCTACATGCGTACGGACAGCACGCGTCTTTCCGGCCAGTTCATGGCTGCGGCGTCGGAGAAGATTGTATCCGAATACGGCAAGGAATACCGTGGATACTACCGGATGAACAACGATGCCAATGCCCAGGACGCGCATGAGGCGATCCGTCCCACGGACCTGGCCAATGAACCGGAGAAGATCAAGGAGTACCTGACAAATGAACAGTACAGACTGTATAAGATGATCTATGCCAGAGCACTGGCATCCCAGATGTCCGCGGCACGGTTCGCCGGTACATCCGTAACCCTGACCCAGGATATCTATGACTTCAGTGCGTCCGGTTCCAGTATGACGTTTGACGGTTGGCTGAAAGTGTACGGTGACTACTACGCCAACAAGGATGTCATCCTTCCGGAACTGAACGAAGGAGAAGAACTGAACGCGGACGCAGTCCGTTCCGACCAGCACTTTACAGAACCGCCGGCACGGTATACGGAAGCCCGGCTGATCAAGGAGATGGAGGAGGATGGAATCGGCCGTCCGTCCACCTATGCCCAGATCATCGATACCATCCAGGAGCGCGGCTATTGTGAACTGAAGTCTGCCGGCAAAAAGAGCCGGACCAAGGTATTCTTCCCCACGGAGCAGGGTACACTGACGGTGGAGAAGCTGGATGAGTTCTTCTCCGGCATCATCAATACAGAATACACAGCGCGGATGGAAAACGATCTTGACGGCATCGCCGGCGGGCAGATGGATGAACTGGCAATCCTGGGTGCCTTCTGGCAGAAGTTTGTGCCCATGCTCGATAAAGCGTACGAACAGATGGAGAAGCTTGCGCCGGAGAAGACCGGCGAGGTCTGTCCGGAATGCGGCGGCGAACTGGTCTACCGCAAGGGAAGATACGGGAAGTTCATATCCTGTTCGAATTTCCCGAAATGCCGGTATACACGCAATATCGAGGAAACACCGAAGGAAAAGCCGGAGCCGGCCGGCAAAGTATGCCCGGAGTGCGGCGGTGAGCTGCTGAAGCGCAGAAGCCGGTACAATACCTATTTCCTCGGCTGTTCCAACTACCCGTCCTGCAAGCATATGGAAACGCTGGAGGGCGAGCCGATTGTCCCGAAGGGAAAGGGAAGCCGGAAAACAAGCGGCAGAAGGAAGACGAAATGAGCAGAGCAACGGTCATCGGTGCCGGGCTTGCCGGTGCGGAAGCGGCGTGGCAGCTGGCAAAAAGGGATCTGGATGTCACACTGGTGGAGATGAAGCCGAAGAAGATGTCTCCGGCTCATCATTCGGAAGGGTTCGCAGAACTGGTGTGTTCCAATTCCCTGCGTTCGAATGCCTTGACAAATGCCTGCGGGCTGCTGAAGGAAGAAATGCGCACCATCGGTTCTTTGATCATGGAGTGCGCAGACGCAAACAGTGTTCCGGCAGGCAGTGCGTTGGCAGTCGACAGGGATGGCTTTTCGGCAGCAGTTACGGAAAGGATCCGTTCCTGCCGGAACATTACCGTTGTCGAGGAAGAAGCAACCGGGATTCCCGAAGGACCGACGGTCATTGCAACCGGTCCTTTAACATCCGACGGTCTGATGAAGTCCATACTGGAATTCCTGGACGGGAAGGACTGCTACTTCTATGATGCGGCTGCTCCGATCGTTACTGCAGAATCCATTGACTTTTCCAAAGCCTACCGCAAAAGCCGCTATAACAAGGGAGACGCAGACTACATCAACTGTCCGATGGACAGAGCGCAGTTCGAAGCGTTCTACAATGCGCTGATCCAGGCTCCGTGCGCACCGCTGAAGAACTTCGAGCAGGAAGTGTATTTTGAAGGCTGCATGCCTTTTGAAGTAATGGCTAAGCGTGGTGCGCAGACCCTGCTGTTCGGCCCGATGAAGCCTGTCGGACTGCAGAAGGAGGATGGTTCCCGGCCGTATGCTGTCGTACAGCTGCGCCAGGACAACGCGGAAGCCAGCCTGTACAACATCGTCGGCTTCCAGACGCATCTGACCTGGCCTGCCCAGAAGGAGATCATCCACATGATCCCCGGTCTGGAGAACGCAGAGATCGTCCGCTACGGCGTTATGCACAGGAATACATTCATCAATGCACCGGAATGTCTGCTGGAGACCTATCAGTGCAGAAAGAGGGAGGACCTTTTCTTTGCCGGGCAGATGACGGGTGTAGAAGGGTACATTGAAAGCGCTGCGTCCGGGATGCTGGCAGGCATCAACCTGGCACACTGGATCAAGGGAGAACCGCTGGCAATACCCGGCCGGTCAACAATGATCGGTTCCATGGCCTATTACATTACCCATGCGGATCCGAAGAACTTCCAGCCGATGAACGCGAACTTCGGCATTATGCGCCTGGACCGCAGTGTACGCAAGAACGAGCGCAAGGAAGCCTATGCACCGCAGTCCCTGGCAATCATCCGGGAGATGGTGGAACGCCATGAACTATGATGAAGCCCTGGAACGCTTCCTGGCTCATCTGCGGATGTCCCGGACAGGCTCCGAGGATACCGAGGACGCCTACCGCCGTGATGTCGGCCGCTTTATACACTGGCTGCAGGAATGCGGGATCGACGACCCGGAAGAACTGACCAAAGCTGACTTCGGAAGCTACATTACAGCGCTGCGCCGGGGAGAGATCGGCGGGAAGCCGCTGTCGAACAGTTCCTATTCCCGGAATCTGTCGGCGCTGCGCTCCTTTTTCCGCTACCTCAATAAATACGAAGGAGTGGAGAACAACCCGGTACGCCAGTTCCATACTGTACGGGGAAACCGGAAACTGCCGGAATTCCTCACGTTTGACCAGATGGAACGTCTGTTCGATGTCTATGACCTGAGCGATGCGGCGGATGTCCGTGACCGGTGCATACTGGAGGTAATGTATGCCTGCGGCCTGCGTGTTTCGGAATGCGCCGGGCTGGAAAAGGACAGGGTCGAGCTCTCTGAGGGCTTCCTCACCGTACTGGGCAAGGAATCCAAGGAGCGCCAGGTGCCTTTCTATCCGAGATGCGCCCAGCTGATCCGCTACTACCTGGAAGAAGTACGGCCGCTCTACATGGAAAACGTACCGGAGCACGGAAAGCTGTTCGTCAACCGGAGAGGGAAGCCGATCAGTACCCGTTCGATTGAAAACATCTGCATACAGGCCGCAGAGCGGGCAGGGCTGACCATGCATGTCCACCCGCACATGATCCGCCATTCCTTTGCGACGCATATGCTGGACAACGGTGCGGACCTGCGTACCGTGCAGGAACTGCTCGGACATGAAAACCTGTCTACGACCCAGATCTATACACATGTCACAGCCGACAGGCTGCGCAGGGTTGTGGACCAGGCGCATCCGTACGCGAAAAAGTAAAAAAGATCGCTTCTCAGGAAGGGATGTTTGTGCTACGATAAAACACGGCATCTCTTTTTATGTGCGTATGCACAGGAGGTGTACTTCTCACACAGTGGATTCCCTGTCCCGTGCATCATCGATGTTGGCAGGGTCGGAAACTGTGGCGGAAAACAACGGAAAGCGAGGTTAATAATAATGGCTGTTGTTTCAATGAGGAAAATGCTGGAAAACGGTGTACACTTCGGTCATCAGACCCGTAAGTGGAACCCGAAGTACCGCCCGTATATCTATACGGCGAAGAACGGTGTGTACATCATCGATCTGAACAGAACGACGGAGAAGCTGGAAGAGGCTTACGCTGCGATCCGTGACCTGACGGAAAAGGGAGGCAAGGTCCTCTTCGTCGGTACAAAGAAGCAGGCACAGGCGACCATTCTGGAAGAGGCGATCCGTTCCGGAAGCTTCTATGTCAACCAGAGATGGCTCGGCGGTACACTGACAAACTTCCGTACCATCCAGAAGTCCGTCAAGCAGCTGGTCGACATCGAGGAGATGGAGACAAGCGGAACACTGGCGCTCTATACAAAGAAGGAGCAGGCGAGCTATCTGAAGAAGAAGGATCGTCTGGAGAACTTCCTCGGCGGCATCAAGGATATGAAGAAGCTGCCGGATGCTGTATTCGTCGTCGATCCGCTCGAGGAGCACAATGCGGTCGCTGAAGCGAAGAAGCTGGGCATTCCGGTCTTTGCACTGATCGATACAAACGCAGACCCGACAACGGTGGATTATCCGATTCCTTCCAACGATGACGCGGTACGTTCCATCAAGCTGATGGTCAGCCTGATTGCAGATGCGATTGTTGAAGCCAAGGGCGGCGTACTGGAAGCGGCATATCAGGAAGATGAGACCGTTGAGGATATCACAATGAAGGATGTCATCATCCGTGTTGAACAGCAGGCGGCTGAATACGAGCGCAAGCGCAGACAGAGATATGAAGAGCGCAAGGCGCAGATGCAGAAGGACCGCCGCTACAGCGGAGAAAGACGTACCTTCCGCAGGGACGGAGCGAACACCCGTCCGGCAAGGGAAGAAACACCGGCTGCTGAAGCTGCTGAAACAGCGCCTGCAGCACCGGCTGAAGCAAAGGAGGCTGAATGATTATGGCAATTACTGCTGCACAGGTTAAGGAACTGCGTGAAATGACCGGCGCGGGCATGATGGACTGCAAGAAGGCCCTGACTGCCTGTGAAGGAGATATGGACGCTGCGGTTGACTGGCTCCGCAAGAACGGTGCCGCAACAGCACAGAAGAAGGAAGGCCGTACGGCTGCTGAAGGTCTGACAAGGGTCAGGACAGCCGGAAACACCGGTGTTGTCATCGAGATCAACTCCGAGACAGACTTCGTTGCCAAGAACGAACTGTTCCTGGAACTGCTGGACAAGACAACAGACGCCATCCTGAACAACAAGCCGGCTACGATGGAAGAAGCGCTGGCACTGCCGGTTGACGGCGGTACGCTGAATGATGCGATCATCAATGCCATCGGAGTCATCCGTGAGAAGATCGCGTTCCGCCGCTTCGAAGTCGTTGAGAAGGCGGATGACGAACTGTTCGGAACCTATATGCACATGGGCGGCACCATTTCCGGTCTGGTTGTTGTCAAGGGCACAGACAAGGAAGAAGTCGCTGCGAACATGGCTATGCAGGTCGTTTCCATGTCCCCGACCTACATCTCCCGCGACTATATGCCGCAGGATGTCGTCGAGCATGAGCGTATGATCCAGACGGACATCGTCAACAACGACCCGAAGCTGAAGGACAAGCCTGAAAAGGTAAAGCTCGGCGCTATCGAAGGAAAGGTATCCAAGTCCCTCCAGGAAATGTGCCTGGTTGACCAGATCTTCTTCCTGGACCAGAACATCAAGTGCAAGCAGTACCTCAAGGAGCAGCATGCTGAAGTGACGAAGTTCGTCCGCTTCAAGGTCGGCGAAGGCATTGAAAAGGTACAGACAGACTTTGCGGCAGAAGTAGCTGCAATGGCGAAGTAATCGCTGCAGAAAGAGATCCGTGGGGCAGATGCTCTACGGATTTTTATGAAAGGATACATATGAGCATTGTTGTACATCTGTTCTACACAGGAGAAAACGGCGCTGCCCGCAGGTTTGCACAGGAGATGGAGAACAGCGGCATTGCTGCCCGGATCCGTCAGGAAGAGGGCAATGAAAGGTATGAGTACTTCCTGCCTGTTTCCGATCCGGAAACCGTACTGCTGATCGATCAATGGAAGGATCAGGCAGCGCTGGACCTGCACCACGCCTCGGACATGATGAAGGAGCTTGCAGCACTCAGGGATACATACGATCTGCACATGAAAGCAGAGCGGTATATCTCCGAAGAACTCCCGGAAACCGACCGGGGATTCATAAGACAATAAGGGCATCAGCCCTTATTTTTGATCTGCCTCATCAGGAATCCTTCTCTGACACAGCCTTCACTGATTACAACCCTGTCGGCATTGTATGCCCACAGGATACCCATCAGCATCCGTACACCGGGCATGAATACTTCCCATCTGCCCGGATCGACTTTCTGATGCATGATTTCCGTTGTTTCCTGATCATAGTCATTGAGCTTCCGGTAGATGGTGCCAAGATCCCGGCGGTACATAACACTGCCGGTTCCGTAGACCGCATCGCATACCCGTCCGGCTGCCCGGCATGTGCCGCCGATGCCTACCATGGTACTGGACGGTACGGACTGCAGCAGAGGATACTGATCGAAGGCATCCATAAGAATATCATTGATGTCCGCAGCGCTGATCTCCGACTGCAGCAGGCGCACACAGCCCCAGGGAAGACTGACCGCCTCCAGGATCTGTCCGTCCCGGAACGCAATCAGTTCCGTACTGCCGCCGCCGATATCGAACGCATTGCCGGTTGTGATGTCAGGAACGTACAGCCGGCTGCCCTCGAAGTCGTATTCGGCTTCCTCCCGTCCGCTCAGTGCCTGCACTTCAAATCCGGCTTCCCGGAACGCCGCAAGCATTTCTTCCTGGTTGTCTATATTGCGGGCGGGTTCAGTAATGAACGCACCGAAGCTTTCCACCTGTTCGCGGGAAAGAATCCCCCGGTATCTTCGGAGCGTTTCACAGGCACGGTCAATGCCTTCCCGCGAGATATGTCCGCCGGTATTGTACCGTACCAGACGGACCGGATCGGATTCATAGAACAGGACCTCCGGTACAGGCCTGTCCGTATTGTAAATGATCAGTACAACGGTATTGGAACCGATGTCAACGACACCGTATTTCATAAAAATCACCCTCAGAAAATATAACATAAATCAATGAGAAACCTTAGATTGAATGCTATATAATGGAAAAAGAAAGGATCCAACATCCATGTACAAACGAATTCTATTGAAACTGAGCGGTGAAGCCCTTGCCGGAAACGAACGCAATTTTGACCCTGTCTGCCTGAAGACCATCGCAGAAGAGATCAAGCAGGTCCATGATCTGGGTGTAGAAGTATCCATTGTTGTCGGCGGCGGCAATTTCATCCGCGGCAAGGCACTGGTGGAGATGGGCATAGACCGTGTGCAGGGCGATTCCATGGGCATGCTGGCGACGATCATCAATGCGCTTGCCGTACAGTCCACACTGGAATCCATCGGTGTAGACACCAGAGTACAGACTTCCATCGATATCCATAAAGTGGCTGAACCCTTCATCCAGCGCCGGGCAGTCAGACATCTGGAGAAGGGAAGGGTTGTCATCTTCGGCGGCGGCACCGGCAGTCCGTATTTCTCCACAGATACCACAGCTGCTCTGCGTGCGTCCGAGATCGGTGCCGATGTCATCCTGATGGCCAAGAACGGCGTGGACGGTGTCTACAGTGCTGATCCCCGCAAGGACCCCAATGCTGTCAAGTATGACAGACTGAGCTATATGGACGTTCTGAACAAGGAACTCCAGGTAATGGATTCCACAGCCATCAGTATGTGCATGGAGAATCATATCCGTCTGGTTGTATTCAATATGAATGAACCCAACAATATTGTCCGTGCCGCAACCGGAGAAGAGTTCGGCACCATCATTGAATAGATAGCAGGAGGAGCATATGACCTATCAGATCGTTGACACAAGCAAAGAAAGAATGGACGGCGTCATTGAACGCTTCAAGGAAAACCTGACCACCATCCGCACCGGCATGGCTAATGCAAGCATGCTGGACCGGGTGGAAGTGGACTACTACGGATCACCTACTGCCCTGAGGGAAATCGCCAGCATTACGGTTTCCGAAGGAAGAACACTGGTGATCAAGCCGTATGACCCCAGCAGCCTCAAGAACATCGAGAAGGCCTGCCTGGCAGCCAATCTGGGCATTACCCCGCAGAATGACGGTACAGTCATCCGCCTGCAGGTGCCGCAGCTCACCGGTGAGACGCGTAAGGAAATGACCAAGAAGGTCGGCAAGTATGCGGAAGAGGCAAAGGTCTCCGTACGGAATATCCGCCGTGATGCCAACAGTGAGATCAAGAAGGACAAAACCATGGATGAGGATGTCCAGAAGGATGCCCAGAACGAGATCCAGAAACTGACGGACAAGTTCATCAAGCAGATCGATGAACTCGCTGACAAAAAGAATAAGGAAGTCCTGAAAGTATAGGCACAGAAAGGTCCGGGGTGCCGGACCTTTTCTTTGCAGGAAAACACGATGAAAACACTAGGTACAAAACATCCAATGGTCTTCGGGACTATTCTCTTTTTTGCGACAATACTGTCTGCCGGTGTGCTCAGCGCACTGATTCCGGGTGCTGGAGATATTGCCGGCGCCTTCGCCAGAATCATCATTGCCCTGATCCTGATGGTGCTGTTCCGTGATTGTTTCCGGGGTGGAAAGGCTTTTGCGGGACTGACTGCAGTGATGCCCGGACTGGTCTTTGCGGCGTGGAATCTGTTCTACCACAGATCATCAGGCATATCGTTCCGGCCGGAACTGATCCCAACAGCTCTGATCTGCAGCATCGCGCCGGCAATGTACGAGGAAGTGCTGTTCCGGGGCATTCTGATCGATCGGCTGCAGAAAAACGGACAAACCAGCATGATGGCCATGGTCCTGTCAGCGCTGCTGTTCGCTTTGGTGCATCTGACCAACATTGCCGGACTTGGCGTGGACAAGGTGGTCAATGTACTGGTGCAGGCAGGCTATGCCTTTGTCATCGGTCTGCTGTTTGCGGCTTTCCGCCTGAAGGGCAGCGGCATCGGTTCTCTGGTCATCGTGCACGCGCTGATCGATTTCACCAGCCAGATTCATGCAGCGCATCCCGCCGCAGCATCCATACCGGTGCTGGTGGTATACATCGTCATCCTGGCATCGTCGGCTGCGTACGCGTTTGTACTGGTGCCGAAAGAGAAGGAATCTGTCAGGCAGGGATAGACCATTTCCGCCTGTCTG
>JAEEGL013255395.1_pt1 | contig 10206 bp, 7 predicted proteins | sample 9134231 | NCBI WGS metagenome assembly JAEEGL01 (sample SAMN16246548, study PRJNA631951) | gut metagenome | biome: gut microbiome; feature: rumen; material: fiber-attached | host: Bos | place: Iran: Karaj | collected 2018-10 | reverse complement strand
CTATGCCTCTCGTACTTCACGGCGGCACAGGAATTCCTGCAGACATGATCAAGAAGGCAATCACACTTGGTGTATCCAAGATTAACGTTAATACAGAGTGCCAGCTTTCATTTGCTGATGCAACACGTAAGTATGTTGAGGCTGGTAAGGATCTTGAAGGTAAGGGATTTGACCCTCGTAAGCTTCTTGCTCCTGGTGCTGAGGCAATCAAGGCAACTGTTAAAGAGAAGATGGAACTCTTCGGATCAGTTGGCAAGGCTTGATGCAATTGATTTTAGAATTACGATGGGGCGAGGCCGTAAGGCTTCGCCCTTTGCTGTTATAAAATAATAATTACCATGGGGGACTTAAATGAACAACGAACTAACCAGAAAAGACATTGAGGACATGGAGGCAGAGATAGAACACCGCAAGGTTGTAGTCAGAAAAGAGCTTCTTGAGCATGTTAAAGAGGCTCGTGCACAGGGTGATCTGTCTGAGAACTTTGAATATTACGCCGCAAAAAAAGCCAAGAATCAGAATGAGAGCAGGATCAGGTTCCTGGAGAGAATGATCAAAACTGCAAAGGTTATCGACGATAACACTACAGAAGATCAGGTTGGAATGAATAAATCAGTAACTGTACGTATCGAGGAAGATGGTAGTGAGGAGACCTATAAAATAGTTACAACAATGAGACAGAACTCATTAAAAGGCCTTATCAGTGTTGAGTCTCCACTGGGTAAACAATTACTTGGACATAGAGTAGGTGACCGTGTTAATATAAAAGTAAGCGATAATTATAGTTATGAAATAACGATAACCAAAATTGAAAACACAGGTCTCACAGAGGATGATAAGATTAGAGACTTCTGATGTTTTCCAATTATTTCGGAGGTAAACATGAGAGTATTTCAACCTGTAGATATCGAGGATGTAGAGAATGGTTCATATGTTTTTGACGGCCGCAAATTTCTGGTAACTGCCGGAGATGGAACCAAAGTCAATACAACAGCTGCATCTAACGGTGGAGTCGGTCAGATGTGGGGACGGCATGTGACATTTGTCTGTGTCAGAGAGAATCGATACACCAAGGATCTGATTGATGCTTCAGGAGAATACTCGATTAGTTTTCTTGATAATACGGAATTTCGCGGTGCAATCAAGTATCTGCAGGCAGTATCCGGTAAAGATGAGGATAAGCTCAAGGGAGCACGCCTTAATGTGTGCTATCATGAGGGAGTTCCGTTTATAGAAGAATCCAGTAATGTGCTGATCTGTAAGGTCTTGTACAGAAAAGTAATTGGAACAGATGGCTTTGTGGATAAAGACCTTCCGGAGGAGTACTATAAAGATCAGAATAGTCATGTAATATACGTTGGGGAGATAACTAAGGTATTGGTAAGGTAGTGTTTCTTAAAATGCGCTTATGAGGGGCATATGAAAACAAGAATTAGGAATATCTTTTCCTGCGTATTGAGCTCGATTTTATTATCAGTAGGTGTGTTATCTGGCTGCGGAGAGTCAGTTCCACGCTCTGATGAATTTGCGCAAATTTTAGAGGACTATGATAATAGTGGTTCCGAGGAATGGGATTCTTATGACCCCTCGACAACAATTCAGATTTCAGGCTGGCTTGACCAATCCTGCGTCAAGAATCTAATGGCATTTCTTGCCAATGAATATCCTAATTACAATTTTAAATACAGATATATTTCCAAGGATAGCTATGAGTACATAATAGATGCCGAACTATCCTCTAAAATTGCTACTGATGTAGTGATGATGACGCCAAGCATGGCCAAGAAACATGCCAAGAACAGGTATATTGAGGATGTTTCTGTCTACTGCGATAACTTTACTGATAAAGGAAAAGAGGCATTTATGTATGGAAATCGAGAGTATGCAGTACCAAGTACCAGTGATTTCCAGTGCATATTTTATAATAAAGACATTATGCAGAAAAGTAAGCAGAAGCTGCCACTTTCGTTTGATGGGTTCCTTAGTCTGTGTGATTATATGCAAAATGAAATGGGGATTAAGCCTCTGTCAGCGGGATTAAAGGACTCAGCTAAAGTTGCGGATACAGCGCTTGCACTCTTGGCATCAGGTTACCTTGCTACTGATGAAGGAAAGAAATTTGGAAGTAAAATCGCTTACGGGCAAACGACTTTTCTCAAGGAAATCAGACCTTTTATGTATAAATGGCAAAATATGTGCATTCATAAAGTATATACAAGAAGTATGTGCATTATGGATAATACAGCCGCTATAGAAGAATTTGCTTCAGGAAAAAGCTTTATGTACATGGGAGGGCTATCAGATTATAACAGGATAAAAGAGGCAAATCCGGATATTAAGCTTGGAACTATGGCACTTTCAAGTGAAACAATAGGAAGAGCAGTGCTTATAGGCGGCTGTAACTGCGGCTTTGCAGTCAACTCTTTTACCCCAAATAAGAAAATGGCTATGGATGTTGTCAGTAAAATAGCGACGGTTGATGGACAACGCGCATTATGGTCAGACAGACAGGGAAGTCAGACATATCTTAAAAATGTGGTCTTTGATAATCCTGATGAATTTGATGAAATAAGGGCTCTTACGAGTACTGACAGAGTAGTAATGCCATGGAATGAGTGGGGAAGCCATAGCAGTCAGATATACGATGTATTTGGAAGGGAATTACAGAAGGTTGTACTGGGAGAGCGTTCAGTAGAAGTGGCATTTAGGGTTATTGATGACGAAGTCAAGCAGATCCTGCGAGAAGATTAAGAGGGCTAATTTATGGGCACTAAGGTAAAAGAGCAGTGGAGACACAGCATAAAGACACAGCTCAGAATAATATTGGCAGTACTGATCGTAGTGCCTATCGTTATTCTGGGAATATATATGTACGTTGTAGCCAGAAGAAATCTGATCCAGCAGACGCAAATTGCAATGCAGGGAAATACCGAAGTTATAGCAAACGGACTTGAGAGTAACTGTAAAAGAACTACAGATATTATTAAGTTTTTTACTTATGAGGAGGATTTGCGCAAAGCGCTGGAACGTGCAGAAAACGATCCATATACACTTTCCGCAGAACTTAGCAAAAACATTGAGCCCCGTATCTGGTATTACATGAGCAGTGATACCAATATTGAATCGATAAACATATATTCTGACCTGATCAATGAGGATCATATTGGTGATTTCATGCACAAGCCCGAAACTGAGGATGAGAGGACCAGATATGATCTGTGCAGAGATGAATATAGTACTATGTGGGTAACAGATGGAAAGGGAGGAGTCTATGTGATCAAGGCTCTTCTGGATCTGGGAACTTCATCTAAACTTGTGGGAACAGTGGAATTAAAGGTCAGAAACAGCTCTTTTTTCTCGACAATAAACAATTCGGGCTATCTTGATAATGGAATACTTGTTGTGGATGGAAAAGGAAACATAGTTATCCACAAAGGTATTGAGGATAGGAAGCTTGATACAGATATATGTAAGGTTGCTATAGGCTATGGTGTCGATTTCATGGACAATGGATTTGTTGAAGGAAAAGAGTATTTTCTGTCTTCTTCAAATGCATTTGAAAATTCATGGAAGCTCTTTTACTACGTTGACAGATCGGAAATCACGGCTGATGTTGTATCTATACTGATATCAGATATTGTTATCGCGCTGATTCTGTTTGCGCTGGCCTTCGTTGTTGCTTCAGTCTATGCAGAGAGATTTAGCCGCAGGATAAACGTGCTGAACAATATGGCGGGCGAAGTAAGAAATGGCAATTTTAATATACAGGATGAAGATAAATCCAAAGACGAAATCGGTCAGCTATCGACAGCTATGGCAGGAATGGCAGGGCAGCTCCGAGAGATGGTGGATGAGATAAATGAGCGCAATGAAAAGGACCTCCAATCCAAGGACAACGTTATTCACTACAGAGAATGGCTGTTTGACTTCGTGGTTGAACGTAATAATGATATTCTGGCGGTTGTGGATGGCGACAGCTATATTCCGAGCTTTGTGACGTCTAATGTAGAAGATGTGTTGGGAATCCCTCTAGCGGATATTCAGGAGGATATAAGGAATCTTGATAAGGCACATAACCATGAACAAACTGACAAAATAAATATAGAAGCAGTATTTAAAAGATGTAAAGAGACGGGTGAGGCATTTATACAGGATGAAATTAAACTTGAGAACATCAAAACCGGTGAGCATCTGTATTACAGAGGCATCACGGTCACAACTTTTGATGATGGCGGACAGAGAACTGCGATAGCTCTCTATGACAGAACTCAGGAGATCAGGAGAAATCATCAGCTTCAGGAAGCCCTTAATGCAGCTGAGACTGCCAATAAGGCCAAGACTAGTTTTTTGGCAAATATGTCTCATGACTTCAGGACTCCTATGAATGCGATCACCGGCTTTAATTTACTGATCGACAAGCATGCAGAAGAGCCTGATAAGGTAAAAGAGTATACGCACAAGATAAGTCTTGCATCCCAAAATCTTTTGTCCATGCTAAATGACGTTTTGGATATGAGTAAGATTGAGAGTGGTAAGACTACGCTCGATATTAAGGAAGTGCCGATAGGTCTTTTGCTGGAGGAAATAAATTCTGTTATCAGTTTCCAGGCTAAGAATAAGAATCAGGAATATATTGTTAAGATTGAAGACATGCAGCATGACATATTTATGGGTGATAAGCAGAGGATCAATGAAATCCTCATGAATATTCTGGGCAATGCGATCAAATATACACCAGAGGGTGGTAGAATTGAGTTTACGATAAATGAGTCACCATCATCATCTGAGGGCTTTCAGAATGTTACCTTTACTATCAAGGATAATGGTATAGGTATGAAGCCCGAGTACAAGGACAAGATATTTGATGCATTTTCCAGAGAAGAAAAGGGCGCAACCAAGACTATTCAGGGTACTGGCCTTGGAATGGCGATCACAAAGAGCCTTGTAGAACTCATGGGCGGAACTATAAGAGTTGATTCAGAAGAAGGAAAGGGAAGTACATTTATTGTTAATCTGAGGCTCAAGGCTGTAGAAGCTGATGTTGGATTCTGGAAGGCCAATGGAATAACAACTATGCTTGTAGTTAATAGCGATATGGAAGCTGATGAGAAACACAGAAAAGCTTTTGAAAAAGACGATATTGATACAACCTGTGCATATAGCGGCACAGAGGCACTTAAGTGTATTGACAAGCTGGCGACTGAGAATAAGCATTTTGATTTTATCCTGATTGATGAGACAATTGACGATACCACAGTTGAAGAGCTTGTTAAGAATATAAGGGCAAGAGATAGCAAGAATAACAGCCTTATATTTGCTGTTACAGATAATTATGAAAAGAATGCAGATGCGCTAAGGGCAGCAGGATGTAATGATATCCTCCAAAAGCCGGTATTTGTAACTACTCTCAAGAAGGCAATTGAAGATATCACCAAGAGAAAAGTGGAAAAAGAACAGGAGCAGACCAATCCACTTGAAGGAATGCATTTCCTTGCTGCGGAAGACAATGATATAAATGCTGATATTCTGATAGAACTCATGGATATGTTCGGAGCAACTGTGACAAGAGGCTGTAACGGACAGGAAGTAGTAGAAATGTTCAAAAACGCCAAGGAAGGCGATTATGATATGATACTTATGGACGTTCAAATGCCGGTGATGAACGGATATGAAGCGGCAGCAGCTATCAGAAGTATCCCGACTGAATGGGCTCAGAGAATACCTATTATTGCAATGACGGCAAATGCCTATGCAGATGATGTTCAGCTTGCTTTTGATGCAGGAATGAATGCGCATGTGACTAAGCCTATAGATATCAAGGTTGTTGAGAAGACAATACTACAGTTTAAGAGCAAATAAAGATTTATTTTATTCTTAGAATATGAGAAAATAGGTTATTAATGGAGGGTAAAACGTGAACGGTGTAAAAAAAGTAACAGATGGAATATTTTGGATTGGTGGAAGCGACAGAAGACTTGAGCGCTTTGAAAATATTTTCCCAATCCCGGAAGGCGTTTCTTATAACAGCTATTTTATAGATGATGATAAAACAGCCGTATTCGATACAGCAGATATAACAATATCTGACCAGTATCTTGAGAATCTCAAGGATTGTCTTGACGGAAGAAAACTTGATTACTTGGTGGTACTTCATATGGAACCTGATCACTGCTCTCTTATTAGTACTGTGACAGGTCTTTTCCCTGAGGTTACAGTGGTTGGTAATGCCAAGACATTCCAGATCATGGAGCAGTTCTTCCCGGAGGCAGCAGGTTTTAATAAGCTTGAAGTCAAAGAAGGGGACAGTCTGTCTACAGGAAACCACAACTTTAAGTTTGTGACAGCTCCTATGGTGCACTGGCCTGAGGTTTTGTTTGCTTATGATGATTCTTCCAAGGCTCTTTTGTGTGCTGATGCTTTTGGCACCTTTGGAGCACTTGATGGCGGCCTTTTTGCAGATGAATATGATTTTGAGAAAGTGTTCCTTAATTCTGCAAGACGCTATTATGCAAATATTGTAGGTAAGTATGGAATGCAGGTTCAGGCAGTTCTTAAAAAGGCACAGGGACTTGATATCCAGATGCTGTTACCACTTCATGGACCGGTATGGAGAAAAGATATAGCCTGGTTTATTGACAAGTATCAGAAGTGGAGTACTTACGAACCTGAGACAGAGGATATCGTTGTTATCTACGGAAGTTTGTATGGTCACACCGCAAGTGCAGCGGAAGCTGTGGCTGCGAGCATCAGAAATAAGACTAAAGCCGGTGTTAAGGTTTATGATGTATCAGGCACTGACGTGTCATATCTGATAGGGGAGGTATGGCGCTGCAAGAATATAGTGATCATGTGCCCAACATATAACAATGGTATTTATCCGCCAATGGAAAGCTTTATTGCAGATATGGCTGCCCTTGGAGTACAGAACAGGACTTTTGCGCTAGCACAGAATGGTACATGGGCCCCTGTAACAGTCAAACTCATGACTGAAAAACTTCAGACACTTAAAAACGTGACAATTCTCGAAGAGAGTCTTACAATAAAAAGTGCACTTCATAAAAAAGATACTGACAGCCTTGAGGCATTTACAGATGCTATAGTCAAGGCATAAAAAGATGATTTTTGGAGGTTGAGTGTGAAAAAGAGTGTAAATATGTTCAAAAAGCTTGTTGCTGTAGTTGCTATGGCAGCAACAGTTTCATGTGGTGTTATGGCATCTCATGTTGTAACTGATAATGCAGGTGTTGTTGCAGAGGCAGCAGGAAGACCTGTGAGCATTAATTCCTGTGTGATACAGGGAGGAACAGTTGTAGCTAATGTTTCCTGCAAGTCAGTTCCGGCATCTGATGATGGCAAATTCTATCTATACGCTGATGAAGTATATCAGGATGGTACAACAGGAAAAATTGTTGCTACTACAGAGAGAGGAACAAGTGCCACATTTTCTTTTCCTCTTGGATATAATTCAGGCGAATCTAATCTTTCCAAGAAATTCCTGGTTGCAGTAAAGAGTGGCGGATCAATGATCCAGGTAAGTGATGAGCACTATATCACAAACCCTGAGGGAAATGCCTACAAGACAGTAGCCAGAAATGATCACGGCATCAAGGGAATTCTTCCTACAAATGCAGATGCAGCTACATTCAAGGATTTAGGTGTTGCCCAGATGGTTTATAACCTCTACATGGGAGACATTGTTTGTGACGCATCAGTTCCGGGAGCTATCCTCTTTAATTACAATGGAACAGATTATTATTTCAATCCGGCTACTCTTGGTCAGTATGATGCTTTTGTTCGCTGGTGTCATGTAAGTGGATTCCAGCTCACAATGACAATTCTCAACAATAAGACAGAAGCCGGAGCAGACCTTATCCACCCTCTTTCAAGAGATTCACACGTTTGTCCAGGTTATGCCATGAATACCAAGGAAGATGGCGGTACACAGCACCTCAAGGCAATCGCAGCTTTCCTTGCAAACAGATATTCAGGCGGCGCTTACGGAACAATTGATAACTGGGTAATTGGTAACGAAGTAAATGCCAGAACAGAGTGGTATTACATGAGTTCAACAAATCTTGAACTCAATGTAAGCGAATATGTTAAGGCATTCCGTATTTTCTACAATGAGATCAAGGCTGTTAATGCCAATGCCAAGATTTATAATTCAATCGATCAGGAATGGCAGAGAAAATCAAATCCCGGATGTTCACTTGCCAAGGACTTCCTCGACAGATTCAACTACTACATGGCAAGAGAAGGTAATGTTGACTGGGGACTTTCAGTTCACCCATACAATGCACCTTTGTTCGACCCATATGCTTGGAAACAGCAGGCTCAGTACGTTAGCAACGATGTAACAAGTAAGTATATTACAATAGAGAACCTTTATGTTCTGACAGATTATATGTGTCAGTCTTCATTCCTTGCTCCATCAGGCAAGGTTCGTGATATAGCACTTTCAGAGATTGGCTATACATCTGAATTTGGTGAAGAATATCAGGCAGCATCTATAGCTTACGCTTACACAATGGCTGCTACTAATCCATATATCAAGGCATTCATCCTCTTTAGAGAGACTGATGATGCACATGAGATGGAGAGCCACATAGCTCAGGGCCTCAAGAATCTGGATGGATCACACAAAATGTCTTACGATTTCTATAAGGCAATGGGAACCGCTCAGCAGGAGACTTACAAAGCTAAGGCATCAGCAGTGATCGGTGCAGATATCAATTCACTGGTTGCTAACAGAACATTCCTTACTAGAAACGGCTGGTTTTTAAATGACTAACTTAGATAAAGAATTAGAAACACTTAATAAGATTACAAATATGCAGAAGAACCTTCTTGGAAGCATCTATGGAGATTTCTTCTCGGCAGGAAACAGCGGATCATCTGCAGGGACAAATGGTAGCAGCGTTTCAGGTTCAAATGGTAATGCATCAGGAAATACCAATACAACCAAGGATCCTGAGAAAATAGAACAGGAGAAGAAAATAGGAGAAGCTGCAGACTCCCTTGGAAATGCGATCGACAATGCAAATGCAGCTCTTGGAGAAGCCAAGAATCTCCTTGCTTCCGGCCCTGATATCAAGACTGCTACAGAAACAGAAGAAAAGCCTGAGGAGCCTGAAGAGGACCCAATGGAGTCTCTTGATAAGCTCATTGGACTTGCAGGTATCAAGGATGACGTCAAAGAGCTTGCAGCCTTCGTCAAGGTACAGAAAGCCAGGCAGGATCAGGGACTTAAGTCAGTTCCGGTATCACTTCACCTTGTATTTACAGGTAATCCGGGAACAGGTAAGACAACAGTTGCCAGAATTATTGCCAGAATATACAAGCAGATAGGAGTATTGTCTAAAGGTCAGCTCGTTGAAGTTGACAGATCCGGCCTTGTAGCAGGATATGTAGGACAGACAGCTATTAAGACTTCCGAGCAGATCAAGAAAGCTAAGGGCGGAGTTCTCTTTATTGATGAGGCATATGCTCTTTCCCAGAAGGATGATGCATTCGGCCAGGAAGCCATCGATACTATCCTTAAGGCAATGGAAGATAACAGAGATGACTTTGTTGTTATCGTAGCAGGCTACACAGAGCCTATGAAGAAATTCATCGAGTCTAATCCCGGACTTAAGTCAAGGTTCAATAAGTACATTGAGTTCCCTGACTATAATATCGACGAACTCGAAGAAATCTTCTATATGAACTGTGACAAGTATGATTACAAGGTTGATGAGGATGTTAAGCACCAGATCAGAGCCCTTATCACAGCCAAGAAGATTGAGAATATTGATAACTTTGCAAATGCAAGAGAAGTCAGAAACCTCTTCGAAGAGATCATCACCAATCAGGCAAGGAGGATTTCTACTATCGAGAATCCTACAGGCGATGATATGATGACAATCCTTCGTGAGGATCTCGAAGGCCTGTCTATCATTGCAGATAACAAGAATAGTGATGATGATGCTCCATCGCAAGCTTGAGCTTGTAAAGTTACAAAAATACTGATATAATCGATAATGCTTGCGGAACATCAGCAAGCATTATCATTTTCATTATAGTTTACTATCGAGGCGTGGCTCAGTTTGGTAGAGCGCTGCGTTCGGGACGTTGCGCGATTTTCATCTTTTTCAACTGAATAGTTTTTTCATCGGGGTGTGGCTCAGCTTGGTGGAGCGCGGCGTTCGGGACGCCGAGGTCGCAGGT
>JAEEGL012872885.1_pt1 | contig 10206 bp, 9 predicted proteins | sample 9134231 | NCBI WGS metagenome assembly JAEEGL01 (sample SAMN16246548, study PRJNA631951) | gut metagenome | biome: gut microbiome; feature: rumen; material: fiber-attached | host: Bos | place: Iran: Karaj | collected 2018-10 | reverse complement strand
TGAGATGTCGCAATGGCTCGTAAAGTCGTGCATAATATCATAAAAAAGAAAAGCCCGACGCCCAGGGAACGCCATTTCTTATGAGTAATATCGGATTGACTTTATTGAACTTTCGCAAGCAAACAAAAATCTTTCTCAAATAATGAAAACAGCCTACATGCCTACATAGAATCGCTCAAAACGACCATATATAAATGGATTGCTTCATCAAGCAGCCTACATAAAACCTACATAGAACCTACATAAGCCTACATAGATTCTTCATAAATTGGAGTCCGCGACTACAATCGCGCCTTTGTTCTAGAGAATCAAAGAAATTGTAAATGGTAAAATGGTAAATGGAATTATGTAGGCTTATGTAGGTATTATGTAGGAAATATGTAGGCTTGAAATTTCTTAAACCTTTGAATCTCTTAAATCTATGGCATTTTTATGTAGGCATGTAGGCTTTAAAGCAAATTTATAAGATTAATTTTGTAAAAAACACAAGAGTTTTCAACAAAGGAAACTATGGGAACTCATTTTTCCCCACACGTGTGAAATCCCAACGCGGCACGTTAAGTTGGGCAACGCGGCACGTTAAGTTGGGCAACGCGGCACGTTAAGTTTGGCAACACAGCACGTTAAGTTAGCTGACGAGGCACGCCTAATTGACCGACATAACACGCCTCGTTGAGCAATCACCTTAGACGTCCAAAGCCCAAAGCCTTTGCATGTATGTATGTACCCTATTTTAAAAATCTGCGTCCACAAGAAACATTGTCCTCGTCCCCCAATCATTAGTTGGGCGCTCGCGCCAGACCTTTACACAAATTGTGATAAATTAGGGTTCACCAAATTTGTAAAAACTATGAAAGAGCCTCATTGGTGTAGTTTTCTTGTTTTGGTGTGCTGAACGCTAAATCTTAACCAATAGTCTTTGGAAACCGCCATTACTGGCAGAAACCGATGTAAAGATAATCAATTCCCGTGAAACTCAAGCAGGGAGCCGCTTCTTTTTAACAAGAAGACACTATAAATGGAACATCTAAGCTGTTTCAACAAGGACAAAACGAGATTTACAAGCAAGATTCTCAAAAAATCACAACTTTTTTCCTCGCACAAGCATTAAGTCAAAAGAAAATCGTACCTTTGTGCTCAGTAATAATAAACGTATGGAGATAACTTTTGAAAAAGACTATCTGCGTGAGTTGTTCTACGATGGGGTGACGAACGATAAGAGTCATCGCTACCAACCAGACATAGTGAAAAGATACGTCCGGGTTGTGAACATCCTTGATTCTGTGGAAAAGCCCATTGACCTGTTCCGCTATCAGTCGCTACACTATGAGAAACTCACAGGAGACAAGGCTGGACTGGAGTCTGTACGTGTAAACGACCAATACCGCATAGAATTCAAGTCATCGTTTGATGGAGGAATTACTATTTGCAACATCATAGAATTGTCTAATAATTATAAATAGAAACAAGAATATGGGAAACTTAGGATATGGGGCATACCCCACACACCCTGGAGAGGTGCTGAAAGACGAAATAGAAGAACGTGGCATCACCCAACGTCAGTTGGCAGAAAGTGTGGGACTTACTTATTCTACTGTAAATGATATCCTGAATGCCCGTCGCCCCTTGACAGCAAAGACTGCCTTGATGTTTGAGGCAGCACTTGACGTGCCAGCAGACTCGCTGATGTATCTCCAGACAAAGTACAACATGCAGACTGCCCGTAAGGACTCCTCACTTATGCACCTTCTGAACAATATCCGAAGAATTGCAGCAGTCTCCTGACCAACACAATATAGAGGGTAAAACATGGATGTAAAGATAGAATCTTCGTGGAAGGCGCAGCTGCAAGAGGAGTTCGACAAGCCTTACTTCGAGCAGTTGACGCAGTTTGTGCGGCAGGAGTATGCGGCTGGCACATGCTATCCACCTGGGCGGCTCATCTTCAATGCCTTCGACACGACACCTTTCGACCAGGTGCGAGTGGTCATCCTCGGGCAAGACCCTTATCACGGCCCTGGGCAGGCACACGGACTTTGCTTCAGCGTGAACGACGGCATACCTTTCCCGCCGTCGCTCCAAAATATCTTCAAGGAGATACAGGCCGAGACAGGCGCACCTATCCCCCAAAGCGGCAACCTGACACGATGGGCGAAGCAGGGGGTCTTCCTGCTCAACACGTGCCTCACGGTTCGTCAGCATCAGGCGTTCAGTCACAGCGGTAAGGGGTGGGAGACCTTCACGGATGCCGCTATTGCCGCCCTCAACAGGGGGCGCGACAATCTTGTCTTCATGCTTTGGGGCGCTCCGGCTGGCAGGAAGGCGGCTTTCATTGACCCGTTCCGACATCTTGTCCTGCAAAGCGCACACCCCAGCCCCTTGAGTGCTATGCGAGGCTTCATGGGCAACGGGCATTTCCTCAAATGTAACGAATACCTCACGCAGCATGGACAGCAACCAATCGTTTGGTAATCTCCTCGAGGTGGGTGACGTCATCCTGCACACGGATATCCTGACGGAGTACTTCTGCTGCGACATCGAGAGCTGCCACGGCCGTTGCTGCGAGGAGGGAGACGCTGGTGCGCCGGTCACCCTCGACGAGATAGCGGACATCGAGGAGAACCTCGATGAACTGTGGCCGCAACTCTCGGCAGGAGCACAGGCCGTCATCGACCGCCAGGGCGTCTGCTATCCCGACCCGGAAGGCGAACTGGTGACGAGCATCGTCTGCGGCGGTAACTGTGCCTTCCGAGGCTCAAATGGTTGCCTGCTGAAGCAGAAACCCATCAGCTGCCACCTTTACCCAATCCGCGAGAAGAAGCTGGGGCCGCTGACAGGCCTTAACTACCACCGCTGGGACATCTGCAAAGACGCCATTCTCCTTGGCACAGAACGCGGCATCCACCTCTACGAGTTCCTTCGCGAACCCCTTATCCGCCGCTTCGGACAGGAATGGTACGAGGAACTTTGTTTCACCGCGAAGCAATTCCTTAAAACAAGGAAAACTATAATATGATGTATTATTTTTAACCACGAATTGCACGAATCACACGAATTTGCTACGCCCATGAAAAGAGAAAATAATAATGAAAAAGCGAATAATGAATTCGTGTTATTTGTGTAATTCGTGATGAAACAGAAAAGCCAGCTATTTTCGTTTAAATTAAGTTCACTATGAAACGTTTCCTTTTCGCCCTTTTCACATTTTTCACCCTTTCACCTTTTACCCTTTTGGCACAGCCGACGCTCGGTTGGGGTAGTATTGATGTCCGATACGCTAAAACAGAAGTGCCAAAATCTTCGATGAAATCGCCTGTTTTGCGTGCTTGGCGGGGAGAGAGGGTGTCAGCACAGGCTGTCCTCGCTACGCAAGAAGAACTGGAAAATGTCTCGTTCACGGTCAGCGACCTCAAGAGCGGCAAGCACATCATCCCTGCTTCTGCCGTAAAGAGGTATTTTGTGCGCTATGTTGTGGCCGATTCCTATAAAAGCAGAAAGGACTCTGTCCTGCTTGCCGACCGACTGGATCCTGTCGGAACGACAAAAGTGGAAGCCAATAGCGTCCAACCCATCTGGCTCGACATTCATATACCTGCCGATGCAAAGCCCGGCACCTATAAAGGCACGGCGACGGTAAAGACCACGGCCCCCCTCCAACTCCCCCGAGGGGGAGAGACTGCCGCTCCGCAAGCCTCCCCTCGGGGAGGTTTGGAGGGGGCTACTCTGTCTCTTCCCATTGTTTTGCAGGTGGCCGACCGTGTCCTGCCCGAGCCGAGCGAATGGGCTTTCCACCTCGACCTTTGGCAGAACCCCTATGCTGTGGCTCGCTACTATGACGTGCCGCTCTGGAGCCAACAACACTTCGACAAGATGCGCCCAACGATGGAGCTTCTTGCCGCAGCTGGGCAGAAGATTATCACTTGCTCCGTCATCAATCGCCCGTGGAACGGACAGACTTTCGACCCCTTCGAGAGCATGATTGCCAAGATGAAGCAGCTCGATGGGACCTGGAAGTACGACTATACCGTCTTCGACCGCTGGGTAGAGTTCATGATGTCGTGTGGAATCACAGAACAAATCGACTGCTACACCCTTGTTCCCTGGCACTATCGCTTCGACTATTATGACTGCGCCACGAACAGCGTGAAGTTCCTCGACTGCAAGCCCGGTGAGCAGAAATACCACGATTTCATCGTACCTTTCCTGAAAGACTTCAGCCGCCACTTGCGCCAGAAAGGTTGGTTCGAGCGCACTTATATCGCTATGGACGAGCGTCCGTCTGCACAGATGGAAGCGGCTTGGAGGACGATACAGGATGCCGACCCAGAGTTCAAGATAGAGGGCGCGGCCAATTATAGTGTGGAGAGCGAGGCAGCCGACCGCGTTGATGATATCAGCGTAGGCTTCCAATACAACCTTCTCAAGAAGGAGGCATTGGCTCGTCGGACCAGCAAGGGGCAGAAGATAACGTTCTATACCTGCTGCAATCCCGAGCGCCCCAACACCTTTACCTTCTCGCCGCCGGCAGAGTCGGCTTATCTCGGCTGGCACGCCTTGGCTTGCGGCTACGACGGCTATCTGCGTTGGGCATACAACAGTTGGAACCTCGACCCAAACAAGGATACCCGCTTCGGCAGCGGCTGGGCCTCTGGCGACTGCTTCTTGGTATATCCTGGCGGCAGCAGTATCCGCTTCGAGCGTCTTGTGGAAGGCATTCAGGCATACGAGAAGGCGCGTCTGCTCCGACCAACACTCAACCTCCTGCAAGCCAAGCAACTCGATGAAATGCTTCGCTACTTTGCCCCCAACAAATACCCAGCCGATACCGACCCTGTTGACTTGCTTGGCAAAGCCAACGACCTCCTATGGAATCTCAGCAAATAATAGTCAAGACCTATGTTTTCCTTGCTCATTGCCCTTTCTCTGTTGCAAGCTCCCGTCGGCTTGAAGACCGATCTCATCGCGGGCACACAAACCGTTTATTCCTGTGGATACCCAACTTCTGCCAGCCTTTCAGAGGTCAGGGAGATGTGGAAAAGGGGAGACCGAGACAGTTATCAGATAGCTGCCATTCGCTCTGCCCATCCCCGTTTTGCCTGGCAATTGCCCGAAGGGACGGCACGGCAGAAGTCCTACCGCATCCTTGTGGCAACAAGTCCTGCCCTTCTTGTAGAGGGCAAGGCAGATGTGTGGGATAGCGGGGAGGTGGAGAGTGAAGTCCAGACAGGTGTCCTTTGCGAGGGGAAAGGCCTTGCTCCTACTACATTATATTATTGGTCCGTCAGGGTGAAAGACGAGGCTGGCAACGTCTCGCCATACGCCTCTCCGCAAGCTTTCCTAACATCTTCGGAACTGGATGAAGCTTTTCCCCGTTATCCGCTCCGAAAGTCCGACCAGGCGCCTTTGGCAATAATCCAGCCACAAACAAGGCTCTGGTTTGCTGACTTTGGAAAGGCTGCCTTCGCACAGGTAAAGCTTTCTGTTGAGAGCGATGAGGCCGACACACTCATCATTCGCCTCGGAGAAGCCGCAAAGGAAGGTCGTGTTGAAGCAAACCCGGGCGGCTCGGTACGTTTTGCCCAGTATCGCCTGCCCGTTCACAAGGGACAGGACACCTATCGCCTCGCCATTCCTCCCGATGGCCGAAATGCTGTTGTCAAGCCACAAGGCACAGATGTCAGGCCTGTCCTGATGCCCACCTACATTGGCGAAGTTTATCCTTTCCGTTATCTTGAAGTGGAGAGCAGCAAGGCAAAGCTGAGGGGCCTTGAGCGGCAGATGGTGCATTATGCTTGGGATGATGAGGCTTCGTGGTTCCATTCTTCGGACAGCATCCTCAATAGTGTTTGGAACCTCAGCCGATACAGCATAAAGGCCACTTCCTTTGCAGGTGTCTATGTTGATGGCGACCGCGAGCGCATTCCCTACGAGGCTGATGCTCTCATCAATCAGCTGGGGCATTACTGTACCGACCAAGAGTATTCAATGGCCCGCTATACCGCTGATTACCTGTGCCATAATGCCACTTGGCCCACCGAATGGATTCTGCAAGCCGTGATGCTTGCTTGGTACGACTATCTCTATACGGGCGACACTTCGCTCCTCCAAAGAGACTATGACATCTTGAAAGCCCGCACTCTGCTTGCCTTGCAGGACTCTACAGGACTGCTTACCACTCGTCGGGGTGGGCAAACACCAGAGTTGCTTCGGGCTTGTGGGTACTATGGCAGGGAGATACGCGATATTGTGGATTGGCCACAGAGCGGAGCACTCGGCATAGGCAAGGAAGAACCAGGGGAAGCCGACGGATATGTGCTGAACGAGTATAATACTGTGGTAAATTCTTTCCACTACGAAGCTTTGCGACTCATGTCGCTTATTGCCAAAACCTTGGGAAAGGATGAAGACCAGAAGCTTTTTGCCGCCGAAGCAGAAAGCGTAAAAGAGGCTGTTTTCCGGCTGATGTACGACAAGAAGAAAGGCTGCTTCCGCGACGGCATAGGCACCGACCATTGCTCGCTTCATGCCAATATGTTTCCCCTTGCTTTCGGAATGGTGCCGGAGAAGGATGTGCCTCGTGTGGGGCAATACATACAGTCGCGCGGAATGGCTTGCAGCGTCTATGGTGCACAATTCCTGTTGGAAGCGCTCTATCAAGGCGGTATGGCCGACTATGCGCTCCAGCTTCTTACAGCCACAGGCCTTCGCAGTTGGTACAACATGATACAGAATGGTTCCACCATCACTTGGGAGGCATGGGACCCTCGCTTCAAGCCCAATCTCGATTGGAACCATGCCTGGGGTGCCGCTCCTGCCAACATCATTCCGCGCTACCTCATGGGCATTCGTCCTTTGGAGCCAGGGTGCAGGCGAATCCTTATCCAACCTCAGCCGGGAAGCTTGCAGAGTGCTGAAATCCAAGTGCCTACCATCCTCGGGCCTGTTAATGCTTCCTTCACCCACGAGGACGGCACCTTCACGCTTAACGTCAACATTCCGTCCGGCTGCACAGCCCAGGTTGTCCTTCCTTATGGAACAAAGAAGCAGCGTGTCCGCGAACTCCCGTCGGGCCATCATGTGCTGCAAGTAAAGACACGTTAACTTTCCTTTTATGGTAAAATCGGAACGATATGGATTACAAGAAGGTTAGTGAGGCTGCGTTTTCCACTCATACGCTTCCCAACGGATTGCGCGTTATCTGTGCTCCGGGGCAGACGGATGTGGTGTATCTGGGTATAGCGGTTGATGCTGGGACACGCCAAGAAGTGCCCTCCGAGAGCGGAATGGCTCACTTCACGGAGCACATGTCGTTCAAGGGAACCCGTCGGCGCTCGTCGAGGCAGGTTTTTTCGGCAATGGAGAGTGTCGGCGGCGAGTTGAATGCCTTTACGGGAAAGGAAGAGACAGTCTATTATTGCACTTGCCTCAAAGAACATGTGGCGCGTGCCATAGACCTTCTGCTCGATATAACGCTCTCCAGCACCTATCCCCAAGAAGAGATGAACCGCGAGGCGGAAGTTGTAATTGATGAGATAGAGAGCTACCTTGACCAGCCTTCGGAGATGATTTTCGACGAGTTCGAAAGCCTGCTGTTCCCCGGCCATCCCCTTGGTCGCAATATCTTAGGTGATGCTGAAACACTTCGGACTTTCCGCTCCGACGATATGAAACGTTTCGCCCAACGTCTCTATCATCCAGAAAGGATGGTGCTTTATGTGCTTGGTAACGTGGAGCCGGAAAAGGTACTCCGTGAGGTGGAGAAAATAGACCTACCCCATCCCTCCCTTAAAGGGAGGGAGAAAGTCTCCTCTCAACCCTTTGAGGAGAAGGAGTCCTCTCCCTTTAAGGGAGAGATAGAAAGGGTCCGGGGTACCCATCAGGCCCATGTGGTCATCGGCGCACAAGCTTTCGGGGGTAATGACCCGCGCCACCTTCACATGTATTTCCTCAGCAATATGTTAGGCGGACCTGCTTTGAGCAGTCGCTTGAACCTCGCTCTTCGCGAGCGAAACGGACTTGTTTATACGGTCGAAAGCAACCATACAACCTACACGGATACAGGTGTTTGGACGGTTTATTATGGCTGTGATGCTAAGGACAGAAGCCGTTGCCGCAAGCTTGTCCTTCGAGAACTGGAACGCCTGACAGACCATCCGCTGCCTCAGCGCACCCTTGATGCCGCCCGTCGGCAACTCAAGGGACAGATAGGCATCTCCTACGATAACTTTGAGAACGTGGCCATCGGGATGGCGAAGCGTTACCTTCACTATGGCCTTACCCTCTCCAAGCAAGAACTCTTCGAACAACTGGACGAAATGACTTCCGAAGAACTGCTAATGACAGCTCAAACTGTCTTTGCTCCCGAAAGGCTTTTGACCTTGGAATACATTTAGTGGGGAATTTTTCCTAAAAAACACGAATTGCGACATCTTTTGCCTTTTCCCTTGTGATTTTGCCCCACCATTTTGCTTAGAGGCAAAAAAGTTTTCAAGGGGGTAAGGTTGATAACTATAATTTGCTGAGTCCTCTTTGTTTATAGCCTTTCGCGAGAGTATAAGACGAACACGAAAGGGGGTTGTCAACATAATACTGCAAAGGACAACAAAATTTTTTTTTGGGAAAAGTGTGGGGAATTGTGGGGAAATGTGTATCTTTGCACCGGAAATCATAAAGAGCGATGAGATTTACAGGTACCATAGATGCCAAAACGGACGAAAAAGGACGTGTTTTCGTGCCCAGCATTTTCCGTAAGGTTCTCCGGGATGAAGGGGAAGAAGCCTTGGTGTTGCGCCGCGACATCTTCGAGAACTGTCTGGTGCTGTTTCCCAAACGCGTGTGGGATGCTCATGTGGATGAAGTCAGGGCACGCACCAACTTCTTCGACCGCGAGCAGCGGCAGGCTCTGCGTCTCTTTACTGCTGATGCTGAGAACATTACCCTCGATAGCGGAGGCCGTATGCTGATTCCTCGCCGCTATATGGAACATGCAGGCATAAAGAACGAGGTGCGCTTCATCGGAATTGATGATAAGATTGAGATTTGGAGCAAGGATGAGGGCGAAGACCTGCTGGTTAAGGCAGCTGAGGCAGGAAATGTCCTGGGAAAGCTGATGAGAGACCCCGTATTTTAATTAATAATAATGTACGCGAGGTTTGAGGAATGGTTCGGGAAGCTCACTATGAATACCATGTGCCGGTACTGCTTAGAGAGGCAGTTGATGGGCTGGACGTCAAGCCCGGAGGCATATACGCGGACCTGACTTTCGGTGGTGGCGGCCATAGTCGGGAGATTCTCCGGCAATTGCGAGGTACGGGTCATCTTTACAGCTTCGACCAAGACCTGGATGCCGAGAAGAATGCAAGCAAACTGGAAGGTGAAAGCAATTTTACGTTCATCCGCAGCAACTTCCGCTTCCTGAAGAACTGGATGCTCTATTACGGGCACGAACAGGTGGATGGCATACTGGCGGACTTGGGTGTGAGCAGTCATCATTTCGATGAGGAGGAGCGAGGTTTCAGCTTTCGCTTTGATGCGCCTCTCGACATGAGGATGAACCGGCGGGCAAGTCTCAGTGCAAAGCGAATCGTGGAGGAATACAGCGAAGAGCAACTCTCAAGCATCTTCTACCTCTATGGTGAACTGAAGAACAGCCGTCGTATCGCTTCGACAATCGTCAAGGCACGTCAGCAAAAGCCTATCACCACGACAACAGAGCTGGTGGAAGTGCTGAGGCCGCTGATGGGTTACGACCGCGAAAAGAAGGACTTGGCACGTGTCTTTCAGGCGCTCCGAATAGAGGTGAACGGCGAGATGACCGCCTTGAGACAGATGCTTGGAGCCGCCGCAGAACTGCTTAAGCCAGGAGGCCGCCTGAGTGTTCTCACCTATCACTCTCTCGAAGACCGTATGGTGAAGAATATGGTGAAGGCAGGAAACGCAGAGGGAAAGATGGAAACCGACCTCTTCGGTCGCAGTAATGCACCCTTGGAGGCAGTCAACAGAAGCGTAATCGTTCCAAGCGACGAGGAACAGAACAGCAACCCTCGCAGTCGGTCAGCAAAGTTAAGAGTGGCAGAAAAGAAGAATAGGGACTAAAGATTAGGGATAAAACTATGGTTGAGATAGATTTAGATAACTTGGAAGAGCAGCAGAACGAGGCTCAGGAAGCGAATGGGCTTGATGAGGTTAATGGGTTTGATGGGCAGG
>JAEEGL012777144.1_pt1 | contig 10206 bp, 11 predicted proteins | sample 9134231 | NCBI WGS metagenome assembly JAEEGL01 (sample SAMN16246548, study PRJNA631951) | gut metagenome | biome: gut microbiome; feature: rumen; material: fiber-attached | host: Bos | place: Iran: Karaj | collected 2018-10 | reverse complement strand
GGCGGCTCCGGAGGAACTCCCGGGAAGACACGCTTCACATCCTTCAGATGATGAAGCTGCCCGTCGATCTCGCAGACGCCGTCGACCACAAGGTCGATATAGGGCAGATCTGCCGATTTTGACAGGGGCAGCTCTGCGACCGCCGTCACCAGATCCGTTTCATGGCGGAAGGGCCCGGCGGCGCCGAGGACTTCGCCCGTATCCGAACGGGCGGTGACGGTGACGTCCATGCTTTCCGCGCCGTTCAGTTCCACCCGGTAGTTGTAGAGCAGACCGTCGGGCGCAGACTCGCTGAGAACTGCGGTGACCGCCTGCAGTCCGGGCTCCGGAGGCTGTGCGGCGGTCTTTTCCCGGAAAACAGGCAGCAGGGTCAGCATCAGTGCCATGCCTGCCAGACCGGTCCAGATACTGCGCCGGAGCTTCCGCAGCCGCAATGCCCGGCGCTGCGCCGCCCGGGCCAAACCGCCGGCCCCTGCTGCGCCGGCGTTGAGACCGCTGTGATGCCGGCCGGGACGGATCTTCTCATGCAGCGGGAAAAACTCGGGGGCGCGATTGTCCACCTCGTGGATCATGAGTCCGGCCTCCTTCCTGTCTGCGGCGTATCATGGCGGCGGGATCCGCCGAGCCGCTTTTTTTCATTATTGCACAGTTTGCATAAAAATGCAAGACCGCGGAAAAGAAAACAGGAAAAAGCAGCCTCCCGGCTGCTTTTTCCAATGCTTCATATTTTTATCCGGGATCAGGTCATGCCGCGGATCAGATTTTTGTAGAAGTCCACGGCCCCGGGCAGGCAACTGTATTCGATGTTCTCGTTGACCCCGTGCATCCCCTTCATCTGCTCCGGTCCGTAGATCACCGGGGCGAAGCGGATCACGTTTTCGCAGATCTCCTGGTAGAACCGGGCGTCGGTGGCGCCGGTCATCACGTAGGGACAGGCCGGCAGGCCGGGGAAGGTCTTCTCCACGGTAATGACCGCGTACTGCCAGCCCTCGCCGCGGATGTCGGTGGCGGCGGTGTAGTCGCTGGCGGCGAGGACCTCGGTCTCCAGACCGTATTTCTCCGCCAGGGCGCGGATGATGCCCAGGCTCTCGTCCATGCCCTGGTGGGGGATGAAGCGCATATTGGCCCAGACCGAGGCGGACTGGGGCAGGACGTTGCAGGCGTCGGAGCCGGACTGCATGGTGAAGGCGACCGTGGTCTTCAGCAGGGCCCCCGCCTGGGCGGAGAGCTTCGGCATCACGAGCTTCAGAAGCGGACCGAAGAGCCAGATGTTGCCGAAGAGCAGCCGCAGACCGAAGCCCGCGTAGGGCGACAACCGGGTGAACATGGCCTTCACCTCGGGTTCAAACTGCTTTTTGAAGGGGGAGCGCTTCTCCACCCGGGCCTCGAAGGCCGCGAGCCGGGCGATGGGGCTGTTCGCGGGGGGCGCGCTGGCGTGGCCGCCGGAGGACCGGGCCGTGAACTTCACGTCGGCCTTGCCCTTCTCGAACACGCCCATCATGGCAAAGTTCCCCGGGATCCCCGCGATGGGGTCGGTGATGATGCCGCCGCCCTCGTCGCAGACCAGCCAGGGCTTCACGCCCCGGCGCTTGAGCTCGTCCACCAGCTTTTTGCAGCCGGGACCGGCCCATTCCTCGGTGCAGGAGGAGGAGAGATATACGTCCTGGGGCGGTACGAAGCCCTCCGCCAGCAGCTCCTCCGCCGCCCGGAGAAAGGCGAAGACGGAGCATTTCGTATCCGAGCTGCCCCGGCCCCAGACCTTGCCGTCGGCAACGTCGCCGGAGAAGGGGGCGTGGGACCAGTCGCCCTCGGCGGGGACCACGTCCTGATGGCTCATCAGGACGACGGGGCGGTCGCCGGCCTTGCCCTTCCAGAAATAGAGCAGATTGCCGTCCAGCTCGGTCTTTTCCAGATGCCGATGGACCAGGGGAAAGAGCTCCTCCAGCAGGCGGTGGAAGCCCAGGAACTTCTCCCGCTGATCCTCGCCGGGCACGGAGACGGTCTCATACCGCACCATCCGGGCGAGATCCTCCGCATAGGCCTCTGCCCGGACGGGATCGGGATCCGGCCGGTAGGAGGAGACCCGGTGCCCCATGGTCAGGGTCCGCAGGACAGCGATCAGCAGAAGGAGGACCGCCAGACCCAGCAGGCCCAGGAGGACGTAAACGAGCCACATCATTTCCTGCCGCCTCCCGTCTTGCGGAATTTCAGCCACGCCAGACCGATGGCCAAGGCGCCGCTGGGCAGGATCATAAAGCTGGTGGAGGAGATCAGGGCCGGCACCAGGATGAAGAGCAGGCTCATCACCAGCAGGGGCAGGGCCGCGATGTCGAGATTCCGGCGGAAATACTTGTAGGCCATGGCGCCGAAGAGGGCCGGGACCACGTTGTCAAAGGCCGGGGCCAGGGTCGGAGACTGCAGCAGGGGCTGCAGGGGGATCAGCAGGGCCACGCCCACCGCCAGCACCAGGATCGTCACCAGAGAGGAGGTGGCGATGGAGAGGGTGGAGATGATCTCGTTCTCCGGGGTGCCGGCCTTGACGCCCACGATGTCCCGGGCGTTGACGGCGCAGGGAATCTTCATATTGATGAGGTTGCCGGTGATGAAGGCGAGATAGCCGCCGCCGGCGCCCAGCATCGGCGTATAGATCAGCCACTCCGCCACACAGCTCACCAGCCAGACCAGGCCGATGGCCAAAAAGCCCCGACACGCCGCGGCGAGATCCGGCGCGGTGCCGAGATAGCCGCCCAGCACGAAGGGCACGCCCAGCAGGAGGACCAGGGTGATGACGCTGGCGATGCGGCCGAAGGTGTGGGTCATACGGTTGTAGGAGTCAAACAGAGCCTGCTTTTCGGCGGCTTCCTGGGCCTCCGCGGCGCTGAGCTCTTCGGAAACGACGCGTTCTTCGTTCATGCCGATCCCTCCCTTCACCGGATGCCGCCCAGCAGGACGGCGCAGGCCATGGCCAGCAGCATGCTGCCGGCGATGGAGAAGCTCTCCACCCAGGCCCATTTCTTCTTCTCCGCCAGCCAGACGAAGACCGCCATAAAGGCGCCCGCCGCCAGGACCACGACCAGGGGCAGCCAGTCGCCCCGGAAGGTGAACAGACCCTTTCCGGAGACCAGGCCGCCGATGTAGCTGCCCAGGTAGGCGCAGATCAGGCCGATGAACATGGCGGTCATGGCCAGGTCACCGAAGCCGGCGGCCTTGGAGGGCTTGCCCTCCTTGCCCTGTTTGCCCTGCAGCTTTCTGAGATAGCGCTTGTTCAGCAGGGTGGAGAACACCATGCCCCACATGATGCAGAAGCTCATCAGCAGGCAGATGGTGACGAAGCCCCGGGCCGTCATGGTGGAGGCGGAGAGCTTGCCGAGACCCACCTGCTCCGCCGCGGCGGTGGCCACCTGGGTCTCATAGTGCAGGGCGCCGATCACCGACAGCCGCAGCCAGGGCCAGGGGGTGCCGAGACTGCCCGACAGGGCGATGACGCCCAGCAGGATGCCCACGGAGGGCAGCAGGGTGAAGGTGGCGCTGGCGGCGATGACCCGTTTCATCTTCGTGACGTCGATGCCCATGGCCTTGCCGGCCCGGTAGGCCCGGATCAGGAAGAACAGGCTCACCAGGGCGATGAACAGGATGATGCTGCCGCAGACGATGTAGAAGAACGGACTGTTCAGCTGAGAAAGGATCGGCATACGCATGACCTCCTCGTGTGATTTTTCTGTCAGTATAACGTGCGGAAGCCGCGCTCGTCCGGGTCGACGGGGATATCGCGGCTTTCGATCGTTTCGATACGGATATAGCGGCTGTCGGCGATGGCGGCCAGCACCCGGTCGAGCTGGGCCTCCAGGCCCTGGAGCTCCATGGTGACGGTGCCGTCCCATTCGTTCCGGACCCAGCCGGTGCAGCCCCAGAGGCTCGCGGCGTTCTTCGCCCGCCAGCGGAAGCCCACGCCCTGGACCCAGCCGGAGAAGACGTAGTGCCGGCGGATCATGGGGCGGCGTCCTCGTCCAGGGTCTCCACCAGGAAGCTCACGGGGCGGAAGCCGTCGTTGCAGGAGAGCATGGCGGAGCGGGGATCCTTCATCCAGCCGTCGTAGAAGTTCTCCGCCCCGTGGGCCAGGGCCATCACGAAGGGGGAAAGGGTCTCCCAGGCGCTCTCGCAGAAGCCGGCGGGCCTTGCCCAGCCCTCGGAGATGAAGGTCTGGCCCATGCGCATCCCGCAGGCGTGCTCGATGGGATTCTCGTATTTTGCCATCAGATCCTCGTACTTGGCGATGCGCATCACCGTGATGCGGACTTTTTTCATGGCGTCCTCCTTTGCGTTCTCAAAAGGGCTTATCCGTACAGGGCGAGCTCCCGCTCCAGCACGTCGGCGCAGGCCTGCACCGTGGGGCCCAGGCCCCGAAGCCATTGCCTGGTCTCCGGCAGATCCCGGTATTCCATGGGGGAGCGGCGGATTTTCAAGGTCCTTTCCAGCGGGGCCGGGTCATCGAACAGCCCCGTCCGCAGGGCCCACTCGCCGGCTTCGGTCTTGGCGGCCACTTTGCCGGTGCGCAGGGTATAGACGCCCCGGGCGATGTCCAGCAGCCAGCCGCAGGAGTAGAGGCGCTCGTCGGTCTGCACGGCGCAGCTGCGGATGGCCTCCAGATGGCCGCGGACGGCGGCGGTCAGCTCCGCCCGGGAGGGCTTCGGAAAGATCCCCCGGTCCTGCTCTCCGAGGAGGCAGACGCCGTTATGGGACAGCTCGTACAGGCTGAAGGCGTCCGGCGCCCAGCGGTCGGTGACGCGCTGGCCGGAGGTGCCCCAGTAGACCAGACGGTGATACCGGCCGGCGCGGAACTCCTCCAGAGGGACGACGACGCCCTCGAACAACCGGTAATAGGGCGATCCGGGATGCCGCTCCGTCAGCTTTTGCCGCAGCAGCACCAGGCGGTCCGCCTCTTTTTCTTCCAGGGGAGTATTCGTAAAGACCATCAGGTCGATATCGCTCCAGCCGAGGCGGAAATCCCCCAGGGTAACGCTGCCGTACAGCCATACGCTGTGCAGGGCGGGGCCCAGGATCTCCGAAAGCTCTGCCGTCATGACCCCGATCGCTTCCTCCATCGGGGCGTCATGGAATCCAAAGGTGTGCATCTCGTTCATTCCTCCTCAAACCGGACGTCCACGGGATCCCAAACCAGCCAGGACGGGCAGGGCAGATCTCCGGCCGCCTCCGGTGCGCCGGGGCGGCGGATCCGGTATTCTCCGCGGGCAGGGACGATGCCGATGTCCGCGATGACCAGGCGCTTGACCCAGCGCCCGGCGTTCTCCGCCACCTGACCTCGCTTGACGAAGCCGACGGTGACGGTCAGATCGGAGCGGACGGCGGTCTCCGCCTCTCCGGTGTCTCCGTTCATGCCGCTGTTGATATCCACGCTGACGACCCTTGCGCCGCAGGCGTTGATCTCCCGCACGGCGCTGAGCCAGGGCTCCCGCAGGCTGCCCTGAAAGCCGGTGCCCAGCAGACAGTCCGCCACGGTATCGCAGCCGGAGAAGGCCCCGGGGGCGTAGGGGGCGGCGGGGACGCCCAGGGCGGCGGCCTTGGCCGCGAAGTACGCCCCGTCCTCGCTCAGACGGTCGGAGAGCTGTACGATCCGGCAGCGGAAGCCGCGGCCGGCCAGGATGCAGGCCAGGGCCCAGCCGTCGCCGCCGTTGTTGCCCCCGCCCACGGCGATGGCCGTCTCCCCGGCCCAGTCCGCGGCCCGGAAGACCCCCAGGGCCGCCCGGTACATCAGGGTCCGGCCGGGGACCATGGCCCGGATGGTGAGCGCATCGCTGAGGCGCATATTCTCCACGGAAACGCAGTCGAGGATGTCCTGCCCCGCCAGGACCTCCCGGGCCCTGCGGAGGATGGGCAGCTCCCGCCGGGCGATCAGCCGCCCCAGAGGGGTGCAGGCCCGGGCCGCGTATTCCGCCGCGGCCTCCTCGTAGGTCAGGTGGAGGGGGGAGAGGTGGAACTCCTCGATCTCGTCCCGGGTCAGATGCCGCTCCGAGAAGGACAGGGCCCGGCAGAGGTAGTAGCGGTTGATATTGTGGCGGTGGATCAGATTGTAGTAGTCGCTGACGACACCGAGTCTGCAGAGGATCTCGACCTCCGCCCCCAGCTCCTCCTTCAGTTCCCGCCGGATGGCGGCGTCCGGGTCCTCCCCGGGCTCCACCCCTCCGCCGGAGGTCTCGATCAGAGTGGCCCTGCCGAAGTCGTCGTCCCGGGATGCCCGGACGAACCAGAACCGGTCCGCACCGTCGGTGACGATGGCCCGGACGATCTGCCGGTCGTGATCCGTATAGGTGCAGGGCCATTCCCCGTCCCGCAGCGAAATGCGCAGTTCTTCCTCCATCGTTTCCTCCCCCGGCGATGATCTTGGTCCCGCGGAGCCCTACGGCTTCGCGGTCTGTTCGGGCTTATTTTTCTCCGCCCGCTTTTTCTCCTCTTTCGCGGCAAGCTCCGCCAGAGCCGCCGCCGCAGCCGCGCAGACGGCGAAGATCCCGCCGATCAGCAGCTGCCCGATCCGTTCTCTGTTCATGGCGATCCTCCCGTTCAGCTCCGCCCGCCGCCGGCGGCGTCCAGGATCGCGGCGACCTCGGCCAGATCCCGGGGGAAGTGCACGGAGGAGAAGTAGTCCGGCTTTCCGAAGCCGTTTTCAAGGATATTGGCGAAGACGGCCTTCATGGGGTCCCAATAGCCCAGCACGCTGTAGAAGATGACGGGGCCGCGGACCAGGTCAAGGCTCGACAGAGACAGAATCTCCGTGATCTCGTCCAGGGTGCCGAGACCGCCGGGTAGGGCGATGAAGGCGTCCGCCATGGCGATCATCTCGGATTTCCGGGCGGCCATGGTCTCGGTCTGGATCAGGTTGGTCAAGCGCGGGTGCATCCTTGCGCGGATGACCGGGACGTTGGGGACGACCCCGGTGACGGCGCCCCCGGCGGAGAGCACGCCGTCGGCGGCGGCGCCCATGAGCCCCGTCTTCGAGCCGCCGAAGACCAGCTCGTGGCCGTTGTTTCCCATCCATTCTCCCAGAGCCCAGGCGGCCGCGGCAAAGGCGGGGTCGCTGCCCGGGGTGGATCCGCAGTATACGGCGATCTTCATGGCGTTTCTCCTTTTTCGTTCATCGGGATTGCCCGGAGGCGGTCAGGCGGTGGGTGCCTGGGGCGCAGGCTCCGCGCTCTGCATGGAGGACACTCCGGACAGCAGGGTGAAGTAGCGTTGGCGGACGCGGCCGTAGGCGGCGTCGAAGTCCTCGTTGCCGCCGGCGTGGAGGCGGTCGAAATAGAGGTGCTCGTGGTCCGCCAGCTCGGGGTAGACGCGGACCATGGTGGCGATGCCCACGTTGGAGCAGACGTCCGCGATCCGGTGGAACTCGATCAAAAGGTCCGTATAGGTGGAGTCGGCGTAGAGGTTGCACTCGCCGGTGCTCATTCGTTTCAGATGGTTCCGCTTCAGCACGGTGATCATCTCGGCGATCACCTGGACCAGAGGCTCGATCCGGCGGGCGGCGTCCACGTCGCGCTTGCGGAAGGTCTGATCCGATTCATCCAGGATATTCATGATAGCGCTCTCCAGCACCGCGAGCTCCGACAGGGCCGCGGCGGACAGGGCGGTGTTGTTCCTGTGCAGGGTGGCGGCGTGGTCGGCGATGTTCACGGCGTGGTCGCCTAAACGCTCGAACTCCGAGGTGACCTTGTAGTACTGGTCCATGATGGCCACGTGGTCCTCATTCTGCAGGTGGGGCAGGAAGCTGACCATGTAGCGGGCGACCTGGTCGGTCATCCCGTCGATCTCGCTCTCTTCCTCCATGATCTCCCGATGGATCTCGGCGTCATAGTGCCGCAGCAGGCGGAAGGCCTTTTCGATGTTGGTCCGGGAGCTCTCGAAGACCGTCAAAAGAAGATTGTAGCAGCTCTGGAAGCCCAGGGCCGGCGTGTTGAAAAACACGGGGTTCAGGGCGTCGGTGATGGCCTTGTACTTGCTCTCCTTGACCGGCTTGTCCTTGACGATCCGGCGGCTGACGCCCTCGAAGCTGCGCATCAGCGGCAGCAGAAGAATGGCGCAGACCAGATTGAAGATCGAGTTGGTATTGGCGATGACGCCGGAGTTGACGATCCGGTCCCACAGCCCGTCCAGCAGGCCGACCTGATGGGCGATGGTGACGCCGATCAGGGCCAGGGCGGATTTGCAGAGGTTGAAGATGATGTTCACGATGCCGACGCGCCGGGCCTCGGGCTGGGCGCCGATCCAGCAGACAATGGCGGTGGTGACGCAGTCGCCCAGGTAGATGCCCACGATGACTGCGTAGATGGATTTGAAGGACAGAAGGCCCGTGGCAGAGAAGGCCTGGAGGATACCCACGGCGGCGGAGGAGCTCTGCAGCACAAAGGCCACGGCCGCGCCGGTCAGATAGCCCAGCACCGGGCTGTCGCCCAAGCCCGAGAGCAGCTTCTCAAACACGCCGGACTCCGTGAGACTGTTGACGGCCCCGGTCATATTCAGCAGGCCCGAGAACAGAATGCCGAAGCCGATGGCGATGTTGCCCACGGATTTCGCGTTCTTGAAGAAGCTGCCCATGATCAGGATGACGCCGATGATCAGGGCGATGGGGGCCAGGGTGGAGGGCTGCAGGAAGCGCAGGAAGGAGGCGCCGGAGGCATCAATGTCCAGCAGACGGATGATCTGGCCCGTGACCGTGGTGCCGACGTTGGCGCCGACGATGATGCCCAAAGACTGCCGCAGGGTCAGGATGCCCGCGCTGACCAGGCCCGCGGTGATGACGATGGTGGCAGTGGAGGACTGGATCAGCGCTGTGACCAGAAGACCCAGGGCAAAGGCCTTCAGAGCGTTGTCCGTCACCCGGCTCATCACCCGCTTCAGAGTGCCGGAGGAGTTTTCCTTCAGAGAGTCGCCCATCAGCCGCATGCCGTAGAGGAACATGGCCAGGCCGCCCATCAGGGAAATCACTTGAAAAATGTCCATAGAGGCATTTCTCCTTTGTTCTGTCTGTTATTCTTTCTCTTTCTTTTCGGGGAAGCTGTCCCCGAAGTATCGCTCGTAGGCCCTTCGGCAGTATCTGCCGAAGGACGCGGCGGCGGGATCCGCGTCAAAATCATAGGGACCGTTGACCCGCAGGAAGTCGATCAGACCGATGCGGATGGCCCCGGCGGGGCAGGTAAAGGCGCAGCGGGCGCAGCCGGAGCAGCTCCCGCCGAAGCGGAACCGGCCGTTTTCGTACCGGATGTTCCCGGTGGGACAGTCCTTCACGCAGCGCATACAGTGCAGGCAGCGCTTTTCGTCCACCCGGAACAGGCGGCCGTTGAAGGGGTAGAACTTATGCTCTATGCGGCACAGCCCCGCCATCAGCCGGGCCGACAGCGCAGGTTCCGGCAGGGGTCCGGCGTCCGCGGCGATCTGCCGCGCCGCCTCGGGGATCCGCTCCCGGGCGGTCTTCCACATCAGGGCGGCGGTCCCGTCCGTGTGGCGGAAGACCATATTGTAGGGCATGACGCAGTGGAACTCGCCGCGGACCGTTCTTCCCTGCTTCCGCAGGATGCGGATGAGTTCCCCGGAGGAGTCGTCGTTGAGCCGCAGGGGCTCGCCGGAGGTCTTCAAAAACCAGACCCTGCCGGTCCCCCGGCCGAGGCCACTGCAGAAGCGGAGCATGGGGTTGGGGGCGTTGAAGCCGTGGATCGGGTAGCAGAGCACCAGATCCGTCTCCGTCGCCCGCTCCGAGCCGTCCTCGACCCGGTGCAGCGGGGCGGAGATCCCCAGGGCCTCCAGCTCCGTATGGAGGGCTTCGGCGCATTTCAGCGTGTTCCCCGTGCCGGAAAACACCCAGATCCCCAACTCGTCCAAAACGGTCCCTCCTGCGCATTTGTTGGATCGCTCCGGCCGGATCCTGCCGGACGTGTTTCCGATTTATTATACCAAAAACCGTCGGAAAAAGCAACCGTAAACAAAAGCGGACGCCGGGGGGCCGGGGGATTCGCGGCGCGATCGGGGTTGCCACGGGCAGAAAGATGTGGTATAATATCAGTACCTTTACAGAAAGAGAGAGGATCCCCATGAAAGAGATCACAAAGGAATTACTGGAGCGGTTCCGGGCCGAGGCCGCGGAGCGGAAGGAGATTCGGACCCTGCAGGCCGCCATGGCGAAGACGGAGCTGAAGGACCTGG
>JAEEGL011451750.1_pt1 | contig 10206 bp, 9 predicted proteins | sample 9134231 | NCBI WGS metagenome assembly JAEEGL01 (sample SAMN16246548, study PRJNA631951) | gut metagenome | biome: gut microbiome; feature: rumen; material: fiber-attached | host: Bos | place: Iran: Karaj | collected 2018-10 | reverse complement strand
TTGTGAGATCGGCGGAAAACAGGGAAGTGCCGTATCGCGGTTTCGTCTGCGACGGTAAAGAAGGAGACGTTATTACCGAGGTGATGACCGGTTCCCTGTCAGGCATGGGAGAAAAACTCAAAGCGTTTCTTCCGGATCACCGTGTGAATATCATTTTCCCGCTTATCACAGAAAAAACGCTTGTCTGGATAGACCCGGAGACCGGGGACTCTACCAAAGGCCGGATCTCTCCCCGCCGCGACGGGATATCCCGTCTTCTTTCAGAGACCGTCTATATCCTCGACTGGCTGTCTTCCCCCAATCTGACCCTGACGGCCGTATCCCTCCGCGCCGAAGAGTTCAGAGTGCTGAACGGAAGGGGAAAAGAGAAAAAGATCGGCGCGGAAAAACTCGACCGCATACCGTCCGAGATACTTTCCGTCACCGAGTATTACCCGTGCGAAGACATGGCGCTGTTCCTGCCCGACGGACTTCCCGACCCGTTCACCAGAAACGACGTCGCAAAAGCGACGGGTCTCTCGGGAAGAAGGCTGTCCGGCGCCGTGAAAGCGCTCGCGGCGACCGGAGTCATCACGGACGCCGGGCTCGGGAACAGACCGAGGTATTACGAAATATCCCACGGCGTGAAAAAGCAAAAATAATGGCGGCGGCTCTTGATTTGAGCCGCCGTTTCGTTTATAATATTACAGAATACCAAAATATTAAAGGATGGGTTAAAAAATGGAATACGGCATTCAGATGTACTCGCTTCGCGACATTACGGGCGACGATCTTGCGGGCGCTTTCAAAGCGGTAGCGGATATGGGCTATAAGACCGTTGAAACGGCGGGTTTTTTCGGTCACAGCGCAAAAGAAGTCCTCGAAATGATCGAGAAAAACGGACTCCGTCTCGTCGGTACTCACAGCGGATGGGAAGATCTCGCTGAAAACTTCGAGGAGACCCTGAGGTTTCACAAGGAACTCGGCAATAAGAGATATATCATTCCCGGCGCCAGTTTCACGCCTCGCGCCAATCTTGAAAGGTTCATTGAATTCGTGAATTTTGCGTCCCCGAAACTGAAAGCCGAAGGGATCGATCTCGGGTTCCACAATCATTCCTCCGAGTTTATCGTCACCGAAGAGGGATATCATATCCATCACGAGCTCCAGAACAGAACTGACCTCTTCTTTGAGATAGATACTTACTGGGCGTACGTTGCCGGCGTAGATCCCGTAGCGGAACTTGAAAGACTCGGCGACAGAGTTAAGATGATCCATCTGAAAGACGGAACGCGCGACGGCAACGGTCTTGCTCTCGGAGAGGGCACCGCGCCCGTTGCGGCAGTCAGAAAGAAAGCGATCGAAATGGGTCTCGACATTGTCGTCGAGAGCGAGGGCTGTCAGCCGACCGGTATCGAAGAAGCAAAGAGGTGCATCGATCACCTCCGTTATCTCGATTCTCAGGACTGAACCGAAAATAAGATCCGCGCCGGGACACGTGTTCCGGCGCGGAAAAACAAGACCGAAGCGGAAGGAGGAAAGAAATGAACGAAAGACAGTACAGACAGATCAGGATACCAATGTGGCTCATTGCGATCCTTTTCTTCATCAACATACCTCTTGCGATCATCCTCCTCATAGTCAGGTCTATAAAGATCCCGGTCTCACGCCCCGCCGGTCAAAAGACGGCAGAGAAGGGACCCGCCCCGGTGACAGAGGCTCGGAGCGCCGCTCCGAAAACCGCCCGGGCCGCTGCGCCCGGAGGTTCTCAAAACACGCAGAACACCGGGAAACAGGATGATAAAAAAGCGAAGATTACGGCCGGCGTTATCATCTCTTTGATCCTCGGCGTCGTATTTGCCACGGCGACCCTCGGCGCAGCCGTCACGTTCTCGACGTCGTCGATCATAGCCGATCTTATCAAGATCGCTTCGTTCGCTGCGGTGTCTCTCGGCTCTTTCGGCGCGTTCTTCATTCTGAACGGCAGAAGAAAGAGGGAGCAGAGATATACCGAGTGGATCGGGGAACAGGACGTATACGATCTCAGGACTCTGTCGTACGCGACCGGCCTGAAGAAAAGCAGAGTCATCCGCGACATGAAAAGAATGACGGCGGGCGGTGCGTTCGGTCCCAAAGCGTTCGTCGACGAAGCGGAGATGAAGTTCTTCAGATCTCCCGAGATCGCCGAAAAGTTCAAGAAGGACAGGGCGCGCTTTTCAAGGAACACCGGCGCCGCGAAGGACGTTGACGATTATGCCGGTATACTGCTCGATATAAGGCACCTCAACGACGAGATAGCCGATCCCGCGGTGTCCCGAGAGATAAGCAAGATCGAGGAGCAGACTCGTTACATCTTCGGTTACGTCAGCGATCATCCCGAAAAACGGGCGAATATCAACTCTTTCATGAACTATTATCTGCCGACTACGCTCAAGCTCCTCGAAAGCTACGCGCAGCTCGAGAGAATGGGCGAAGGCGGAGAGAACATGCAAAAATCCAAAGAGGGGATAGAAGGTATCCTTTCAATGCTCTCGGAGGGGTTCGTCCGCCAGACGGATCAGCTTTTCGCGAGCGAATCGATCGATATTTCCTCAGACATCGAGGTCCTCGAAACGATGATGAAAAAGGACGGGCTGACCGGAACGCGCGATTTCGATATCGGCGGCGCTGCGGCGGCTGCTGCTCCCGACGAAGAAAGCGAGGAACAGACGGATGAAACTTAAACTGAAATATTTCGTATGCGCCGCTCTTGCGGCGCTTATGCTTGCCGGGACTCTTCCCGTGTCCGCCGCGACCGACCCGTATTGGGCAGCGCAGGCGGAGTACAAAGCGGCGATCGCCTCAAACGATTATAACCGGATAATCAAGGCGGGCAAGGCGATCGAGGCGATCTATCCGAATCTCTCAAATAAAACGGAACTCGACAGGGTAATGACTCCCGTGCTCGCAGTCGCGGAATCATACGCGTCGCTCGGCCAGTTCAGGAACGCGGCGGCCTATTATCAAAAGTATCTGAAGATCACCAAACTCTACGCTTCCTACGGGTACACGGCCGACAGGGGGACGATCAATTCAATATTGATGATGATCGAGCACGACACCGTGGAACCGAAAGTCTACGCCAGGACCGCGGATACGGCTAATATCCCGTATTACGGCGCAAAAAACGAGCCTGTCGCGGGGACGTACAGCGGAATGTGCGACTCGTACGACGAGTCGCGGGACAGCGCGTATCTTCTTTACGTTCTTTTCGGCCGCGAGGAGATCAGCAAATACGACTGGGCCGTTCCGAAGGACGATCCCGATCTGATCCTGACGCTGGCGTGGAACGTGCCCAACGAGACGCTCTCCGATCTCGAAGAGGTCGCCTCCGGCGTTCACGACGATTATATCAGACGTAACCTCGAATATCTCAACGGGCTGAACTGCCGCGTTATGGTACGTTTCGGCGCGGAGGTGAACTGCTGGGCGAGTATGCCGTCGACGCAGGCGGCTTACGATAAAGACGGCGCAAAATATACCGAGACTTTCAAAAAAGCTTTCCGCAGAGTAGCGGATATCGTCCACCGGGAGTGTCCCGGCGCTGCGATGGTATTCTCTCCGAACGAGATATCGGGATGGTTTTTCGATCAAGCCGATTTCTACCCCGGCGACGAATACGTCGATTGGGTGGGAATGAGTACTTACGGCAACGCCAAAGCGGCGGAGGGCGTTTTATCCAGCCTTAACGACGCGTACAACTGCGTCGGATACTACGAAAACCAGCTGACGAGGATCAAGTCGATCGTCGAGACGTACGGCGACAGAAAACCGATTATTATCTCAGAGTGCGGATTCTGCTACAGGAGCGAGTCGGACTGGCTCCAGAACGAATCTCACGCCGTTGAAGCCATGCGGTTTTTCTTCACGTATCTCACGATGGTATATCCTCAGGTCAAGACGGTCAACTATTTCAATACCAATTTCAAGAGTCCGGTTACCGGCAAAACAAACTACTACGCCCTCTTTCCCGGAAGAACGAACGAAACCGTCGGAAGGGTAGTCAGTACCGAACTTGCAAATCTTTACACCGTTCTTATGGATAACAATCCGTCGGTGCAGTATTCCCTCGGGAACGGCGGTTACTGCGGATACACGGAACTCGGGAATATCGACGAGGTCCTCGACTCTCTCGATATGTCGGTCTACGCATGGTATCCCACGAGCAGCCCGGTCAACGTCGAATACGCCCTCGATACGGTGTCGAAGCTGAAAACGACGGCTTACCCGTATTCGTATTCAATAGGAACGGGATCGGTCTCCGTCGGCACGCACCTCGTTTCCGTCAGCGTCAAATGTCTCGCCGAGAGCGAGAGACACGTCTATACGCTGAAACGCGGAAGCGACGGGGTGATCACCGTCAAAAACGCCGATCTTGATAAAGTCAAGGACGTCAAAAAGACCGACTGGTTCTACGACTACGTCGCGTACTGTATGAATACGGGCCTTCTCAACGGTGTCGGCGGCGGGCGGTTTGAACCCGAAACGAAGCTCAACCGCGCGATGTTCGTAACGATCCTCGGAAGAATGGCGGGGGTCGACGCCTCAAAGTATACGAATTCACCGTTCTCCGACGTCCCGGCGGGTCAGTGGTACACCCCTTACGTCGCCTGGGCGAAGGAAACGGGGGTCGTCAACGGCGTTTCCGCGACAAAGTTCGATCCGGAAGGCCTCGTTACCCGCGAGCAGATCTGCGCGATGATCATCAGATACGCTGATGCGAACGGTATAGTTCTTCCCGAATCCGCGGGTGGAGGTAAGTTCGCTGACGATTCGAAGATCAGCGATTGGGCAAAAGAATCCGTTTACCGGGCACAGGCGGCCGGTATCGTGAACGGAAAAGAGAAGAACAGGTTCGATCCGCTGGCGTCTGCGACGCGGGCCGAGGGAGCCACGATATTCATGAGACTCGTCCTGATGCTTCAGGATCTTGCATAATCCATTGCATGAAAAAAAGCGTGACGGTTATTAACCGTCACGCTTTCTGTCGTTGAGAGGGAATTCGTTCTTGGATTTTTCCGACATATGAGAAAAATTGAAACCGTCGACCATAACGTATTCTTTCAGAACGGATCCGTTTTCATAAAGGACCTTGAATATCGCTTCGCACTCGTCGGACGCTTCCTGCCGGTCCTTCGTCTGGTCGGATCTTCTGCCCGCGGCGTAGATCGGACAGCAGGTGTCTGCGAATTCCGCGATCCTTTCTTTCGCCGCACGCGGGGTCGTCATCGGTTTCCCGCGAATGATCTTTTCACACAGGATGACGCCGTAGTTGTCAAATCCGGTGAGGATAAGCGCGTCGCGGCTGAGGAGCGGAAGCTTTGAAGCGTAATAGGTACCCAGCATAAACCGCGACGTTATCGCACCCGAAGCGAGAGCGTCGGCCGCTGCGCGCAGGGCGACTGCCCGCGGTACGGCTGATCGGAGCGCCGCCCGCTTTGAAGATTTTTCCATTGCGACGCAGCTTTACGTCAGAACTCGACCAGTTCTCCGGTCTCGGACGATTTCATTGCGGCGTCGATGATCTTCATGACGGTCAGCGCCTCTTCGTGCTTGACGAGCATTTCGGCCTTGCCGTCGATAGTGTCGATCATGTTCTTGTAGAGCGCAGCCCAGTCCTGATTCACTTCGTATCCGTCGTCGGGGTATACGATACGTTCAAGATCTTCCTCGAGGATCTCCTGCTTACGCACGGACACGCCTTCTTTTCCGTAAACGAACGCGTCTTCGGCGACCCACTCGGACGATTTTGCCTCGCGGAGCGTGCCCTTTGCGTTGTAGATCTCGTCCATCCAGAGAATGCCCTTGTCGCCGTAAACTGCAAATCTCGGCTTCGGAACGAGGAACGTACCGGCTACCTTGACGGTAGCGCGAAGTCCGCTCTTGAACGTGATGATGACGGTCGTTCTGTCGTCGACCTCGGGATTCTTCTCGCATCTGACCGCTGCGCGGACGGAAGCGACCGGTTCCTGCACGAGGTAAACGATCTGGTCGATAAGATGAACGCCCCAGTCGAACAGGATCCCGCCGCCGTGGTCGCGGAAAGCTCTCCATCCGAGCAGGGTGCCGCCCGCAAAGTTGCTCTCGATCGATCTGAGCGTTCCGAGTCTTCCTGTTTCGTAAGCGTGCTTGACGGTCAGGAAATCGACGTCGAAGCGTCTGTTCTGATGGATGAACAGATACTTGCCGGTCTCTTTCGAGACAGCGATCATTTCCTCGAGTTCCGCCGCGTTCATCGCGGCGGGCTTTTCGCAGATAACGTGCTTGCCCGCTCTCAGAGCGCGGATAGTCATATCCTTGTGGAAGTTGTTCGACGTCGCAACGACGACGATATCAAAATCGTCGGAAGCGAGAAACTTGTCAAGATCGTCGTACGCAGTCAGACCGCGCTCGATGGCGACGGCGCGTCTGCTCTCTCTCAGTTCGAATACCGCTGCGGGTTCAAGATCTGGGCAGACGTCTTTTCTGTCTCTCGCTACCTCGTAGTGATAGCCGCCGCCCATTCCGCCGAAACCGATATAACCTACTCTGTGTCCCATCTCTTTGTCCTCTCTTTCTTTTTTCTGTTGTGACCGTCGAAAGACGGGGATTTACGTTATTCCTCTTCTTTTATGACCTTTATCCCGAGTTCCTCAAGTGCTTTTCCGTCCGCCTTGGCGGGGCAGCGCGAAAGTATCTCGGAGGCGTTCTGAGCCTTCGGGAACGCTATGACGTCTCTTATGTCGGACAGACCGAGCGTCAGCGCGACGAGGCGGTCCAGACCGTAAGCGAGACCGCCGTGCGGCGGAACGCCGTATTTGAACGCTTCAAGAAGGAATCCGAACTTTTCGTTCGCTTCCTCTTCGCTTATACCGAGCGATTTGAACATCATATTCTGCATCTCGGTCGTGTGGATACGGATCGAACCGCCGCCGAGCTCCGTTCCGTTCAGAACGATGTCGTACGCTCTGGCTCTGACCGCACCGGGATCGGTTTCGAGAAGCGGGATATCCTCTTCCATCGGCATGGTGAAGGGATGGTGCATCGCGTAGAATCTTCCGTCCTCCTCGTTATACTCGAGAAGCGGGAATTCCGTGATCCAGAGGAAATTGAAGACTTTCGGATCGAGGATGCCGAGCTTTTTCGCGACCTGAACGCGGAGAGCTCCGAGCGAGTCGAAGACCACGTTGTCTTTCGCCGCGACGAAGAAGGCGATATCGCCGTCCTCTATCCCGCCGCGGTCGACTATGCCTGCGATCTCATCCTCGGTCATAAACTTAGCAAACGAAGACGAGACGACGCCTTCGGCGATCTTGTACCACGCGAGCCCTTTCGCTCCGTACGTTTTGACGAACTCGGTCAGGGCGTCGATCTCCTTGCGCGTCATCGACGCGCCGCCTTTGACGTTGATGCCGCGGACCGATCCGCCGGCCTCGACCGTTCCGGAGAAGACGGAGAACGCGCATTTTGCCGCGATATCCGAGATATTGAACAGTTCCATTCCGAAGCGCGTGTCGGGCTTGTCCGAACCGTAGCGGTCCATCGCCTCGCGCCACGTCATCCTCGGGAAGGGCGTCTTGAGTTCAACGCCGAGAAACTCTTTATAAAGGAACTTGAGGAATCCCTCATTGATGGCGATGATATCGTCCTCGTCCGAGAAACTCATCTCGAGGTCGATCTGAGTGAATTCAGGCTGCCTGTCAGCTCTCAGGTCTTCGTCGCGCCAGCAGCGGGCGATCTGGAAGTATCTGTCGAATCCCGAATACATAAGCAGCTGCTTGTAGAGCTGCGGCGACTGCGGGAGAGCGTAGAACTTGCCCGGGTGTACGCGGCTCGGCACGAGATAGTCCCTCGCGCCCTCGGGCGTAGGTTTTATAAGCGTGGGCGTTTCAATGTCGATGAACCCCTGCGATTCGAAGTAGTCGCGCGCGAGCTTCGAGATCTTCGAGCGCGCGATAACGTTGCGCTGCAGCTCCGGGCGGCGAAGGTCGAGATATCTGTGTTTGAGTCTGAGCTCCTGATTCACGTTCGAGTCTTCGACGATCTCAAATGGCGGAGTCTCGGCGACCGAAAGGATCTTGAAGCGGTCGACCGCGACTTCGATCTCGCCGGTCTTCATCGAGTGATTGATCGCGCCTTCTCCGCGGGACCTGACGATACCCGAGGCGGCGAGAACGTACTCCGCTCTGACCCCGAACGCCATATCGAAGATATCTCTGTCCGTCTTCTCGTCGAACGCGAGCTGCAGGATACCGGTCCTGTCGCGGAGGTCTATGAAGATCAGGCTGCCGAGGTCTCTCTGCCTCTGGCACCAGCCCAGAACGTTTACTCTCTTACCGATATCGGCGGCGGAGAGTTCCGTGCAGTAATGTGTTCTTTTGTCCGTCTTTTCAAAGGATGCCATTTGAGTAAAATCTCCCATTGATAAATACTTATTTTTCTTCAGGATAATTATAACAAATCCGTCGGAATAAATCAATAAAAATCGGGAGATTCCGCTTTCACAGTCCCAACTTCTTCCTGAGCGCCCCTCTCAGCGCGCCGCACGCCTCTTCGGGACACCTGCAATCGGTGCGCACGTCGACTAGAACCGCGTCTTTCCCGATTCTGACGATCCGATCCCACGGAACTCTGATCCTGTTCTTCGAGAACAGCATACCGGCGATCGTGTCGGGCGACACGATCAGAGCGCATATCCGCCCGCACGTCGGGTCTATCTCAAAATCCGCGACCTGCCCGAGTCTGTTCCCGTCGCATACGTTTATAACGTCCTTGTCCCTCAGTTCACACGTTGAACACGCCATATTATTCACCTTGCCAGCAGTCGTTTCGGTTTCAGTATATTCCACCGCTCCCTTGAGAATGAAAAAGAGGACCTCAAAAGAGGTTCCGGGAAAAGACGGAGTGATAAATAACGCTGTTTCAGTCGTTTTCCTCAAAGTTTACCGTAATATCAACTACGATTACTTTCCTGTCCCTGTGCGCATTTGTAAACACACCGACTTCACGGTAGTACAGTTGTTTGTTATCCGACTGTTCAACAAAGAGATCTCCGTCCTTGTTCGCCAGTACGGCGTTCGAATTTCCATTTTTGTAACAGATTTTGTTTTTATCAAGGTTCCATCCGGCAAACTCGCTGTCGAGGCAGAAACAGTTCCGTTCCAGATAACGGACCTCAAGGGAGTGTCTGCCTTTCGTATAAGAGCAGGAGGCAACGTGTTCATAAAGGATGAACAGAACGCCGTCGAATTCAAGAACGTCAACTGTTCCTATCCCGTCAAGAACGAGGCAGAGTTTGCTGCCCGTGACGTTCCACCCGAAAAGAACAGCGTCACCGTTGCGTAATACGCAATTTTTCGGTACTCCAACCGTTTCAAGTGTAAAGTAGAGAGTATCGCCGAAAATGCGGCGCAGTCCGATTTTTGTCTCCTCAGCCTTGTATGGCCAGTACCGGACAAGAGCCGATAAACGGATAATGACGTTTCCGAACCTTATCTGTTCGCCCACGTTTGCTTTATGATTCTTTTTATTCTTTTTCAGGTAACTCATCTCCTTTCTGTCGTTATTATAACGGAATGAGTGGGGCATTTTCGGTACATAAAAAAGCCCGTTTGGTACGGTTCGTACTAAACGGGACGGTTATTGATATTTTTAATTATTCCTTTGACGTTTTGATCGATGAGATCAGCATCCGCTTGATTTCTTCCGCGAGTGAAAGCAATCCGTCGTAATCGTATTTAAACAGTTTCGTCCGCTTTAATAAAGTCAGCCAATAGATCGTCTCTCCGGTCTCTTTCAGTGAAATATGGAGTTTTGATATAAAATCCGCTTTGCTGGTTCCGTAAACGGCCTCATTAATATTCGCGCCGACAGACGTTGCTGATCTCAACAACTGTTTCGCTATGGTCGTATCCTTTTTACTTTCCGAAAACTTCTCGTAAAACAGAACGATCCCGGTTGCCAGATCAAGTGATTTTGCAATCAATGGACTTTCCAATTACTTCACCTCCGTCGGTTTCTATTATACTCGTTTCACGAATTCAAATCAATGCTTTGCGAAGCAAAGCCACCTTTTCTCTTATCTTTTCTCTCTTCTCTTTTCTCCAGAGAAAGTCGCAAATGCTGCGAAGTGAAGAGTGAAGAACGAAGAGAGAAGAGTGAAGAGAACAAAAAGAAAAAGCCGCTCACGCGACTTTTTCTTTTTGCTCC
>JAEEGL011316422.1_pt1 | contig 10206 bp, 6 predicted proteins | sample 9134231 | NCBI WGS metagenome assembly JAEEGL01 (sample SAMN16246548, study PRJNA631951) | gut metagenome | biome: gut microbiome; feature: rumen; material: fiber-attached | host: Bos | place: Iran: Karaj | collected 2018-10 | reverse complement strand
TCATTTGATTAGTATTTTGATTATAATTCATTTGATTATTATTTTGATTATAATTCATTTGATTATTATTTTGATAATTCATTTGATTATTATTTTGATAATTCATTTGATTATTATTTTGATAATTCATTTGATTATTATTTTGATTATAATTCATTTGATTAGTATTTTGATTATAATTCATTTGATTAGTATTTTGATTATAAATCATTTGATTAGTATTTTGATTATAATTCATTTGATTATTATTTTGATTATAATTCATTTGATTAGTATTTTGATAATTCATTTGATTAGTATTTTGATAATTCATTTGACTATTATTTTGATTATAATTCATTTGATTATTATTTTGATAATTCATTTGACTATTATTTTGATTATAATTCATTTGATTATTATTTTGATAATTCATTTGATTATTATTTTGATTATTATTCATTTGATTATTATTCATTTGATTAGTATTATTAACTTCAGTTTCATTTTCTTTTTCCTCAATAAAAAAACTATTTATATCTTGACTTTGTGAATTAATTTGTATATTATTGTTGGATATTTGGGCAGAAGGATTCGATGAAATAAATGCATTATTACAATTATTATTATTATTAAGCATATTTTGAAAATTAGTTTGATTATATTGACCTTGTTGATTATTTTTTTTTTGAATGTTATCATTTAAATGAAGTAAATCTTGATAATTATTATTATTATTAAAATTGTTATTATTTAAATTGTAATTCATATAATTTATAGGTAAGCATCTTGGTTTTATTTGATTATTAATGAATGATTGTAAAATGTTACCAAAATAATTAAATTCAATATTACTATAAATAATTTCATAATGAACCTTTTTATTTAATAATGTAATTATATAATTATTATTCTTATTTCCAGGTGAATAAAATTCTTGAAATATGTCTTTTTGTTTTCCATCATATAAAATAATATTTAATTTAATAGGAAAAACAAAAGGAGTTAAATAAATAATAATTTTTTCTGCATCATTAAATAATTTTAAAAGATAATTTTCATAAAATTCATCAAATAAAAATTTTCCATCTTCAATTTCATATTCACCAGGAAGTAAATTTCCAATTTTAACTCCGAAATCTTTAGTATATAATTTATTTTTATTTTCATTAATATATTTATAAAGAACATATCTAAAATAAAGAATTAATCCCATATCAAATTTTTTGCATGTATTAATTGAAATATATAATAATTTATAAGCTTTTAAAAGATCATTTTCTCTCATAGAAAAAAATATTGAAGTTAAAATATTTTTTACTAAAGAAGGTTTTATAAAATCTGTAGTTCCTATATTTAATTTATTTTTTATTATTTTATCTTCAAAACATTCTTCAACATCAAAAATTAAATCTTTCATTAATTCAATATTATTATTAAAAATTATAATTTCTAAATATTTAAAAATAATTGCTCTATAAAAGCAATTTCCATCTCCTTTTACTCTTCTATAAAAATTATAATCACTTAATAAATTTAATTTTTGTTTCATTTCATTGATTTTATGATTATTAAAACCAAAACTTGCTTCAACTAATCTAAAAATTCCAACACAAGGATCAATTGAATTTGCATTATTATTTTCATTAATATTAAAATGAATTTTATTTAAAATATAATTAGTTAAGTTTTGAATTTCTTGATAATTAATTGACTGTAAATAAGTATTTAAAGTCTCATTTTTCACTTTTCTTAATTCTCTTTCTTTTAAATATTCATTTTCATGAGATAAATCCATCAATTTTTCATTTGAAATTAAATTACTTTTTTTTAAATTTTTTAATATTTCTCCCATTTCATTTGGAGAAATAATTGAAGTATTTTCAAAATTATTATTATTATTATTATTATTATTATTATTATTATTATTATTATTATTATTATTAATTTCATTTACTTTAATTATTGATGATTGTCGGATAATATTATCTAAAACTGTTTCTTTCATTTCTTCTTTTTCATTTGATTGACAAAATTCAAAAGGATTATTTTGTAATTGTAATCCAACTTCAAATCCATAATCTTCATTTATATTATCAGAATTTTTTTCATCAAATGGAGTTTTCATTTTTTTATTTTAATTTTATTTCAATTTATTAATTTTATATTCTATAATCTTTCTTAATAATTTTATTTTTATTTATATTATTTTTTTTATTCATAGTTTTATATTATTATGAAAAAGATTATTATTTAGATTTAAATAAGAGTTTTCTTTTATATTGTTAAGTAAAATATTTTGTTTTAAAATATTTCGTTTTTGAATGATTGTGTTATAATTATTTTTATTGTTAAAAAGAAATTCTTGACTTCTATTTCTAAATTTCCCGATTTCAAAAGGAATTTTATTTCTTTTTTTTATTATCATACTATTATTAAGATATTTAGAACTTAAATTCTTATTTCTTTCAGAATGATATAAATTATTATTATTTGATAATTTTTGTAATTCTTTATATTTTAATAAATTAATTGTTTCATCTTTTTTTGTATGATTAATTTTTATTTTTAATATATTTATTTCTTCATTTAATTCATTGATTTTTAATTTTTGTTTTTTTATATTTCTTTTATATGTCAATTCTTGGTTTTTTAATAGTGTTTCATTTTTCTTTATTTGTTCTGATAATAATTCAATTTCTTTTTCAATATTATTATTATTTAAATTATCAACATTATTTTTTTTATAAATAATATTTTCATTCACTAATTTACAATAATCTTTAACTTTAAGTATTTCTTTATTTTGTTTTTTTATTTCTTTTTCCACATTTTTATTATAATCTTTTAATATTTTAATTTCTTCTTTTAAATTTTTCCATCTTTCAAATTTTATTTTTTCTTCTTCTGAATAATTTAATTTTTCATTATTTTCATTAATATAATTTTCTTGTTTTTGATTTATTTTATTTAAAGTTTCATTTTCTTTTTTTAAATTAACTAATTGTTCTTTTAAACAATATAATAAATTTTCATTTTTTATTGCTATTATGCATTCTTTTGAATTTGATAAATTCAAATTTAAATCTTCAATTTTATTTTTATATTCATCTATTTTATTATTAAAAATTTCTAATTTTTTTTCATAATATTTATAATTTTCTTTTTTTTCTTTATCAAATTTTATTCTTTTATTTTTTATAAATTCACTTTCAATTCTATCTTTAATTTCCTTTAATTTAATTTTTAATAATTTATTCGTCTCAAAAATTCCATTATTATTCATGAATAAAAAGTAAAAAAAAATAAAAAAATTTCAAAAAAAAAAATAAACTTAAACAAAAGAAAAATGTCTTCATCCATATCTTCAAACATAAAAGACTATCCTCACTTAACATTAGTAACAGATAAAAAAGCATCAGGATTTCCAAATGATTTAAATCAATCTCAATTTGATTCATTTATCCTTTTTAAAAAAGCATGTAAAGAGCAAAAATTAATTCCAAATTTTAATTACTATGATGATTATTATTTACTGAAATTTTGTCGTGCTCGAAAATTTGATTTAGAAAAAGTATTAATAATGTTTAAAAACTTTTTAAATTGGAGAGAAAAAGAGAATGTAGATAAAATAGATGAAATATTTACTTTTGATGAAAGATTAAAAGTAAAAAAAATATATCCACATGGTTATCATAAAACAGATAAATTAGGAAGGCCAATATATATTGAATTAATTAGTAAAATAAATTTAGATGAATTATTTAACACAACAACAGATGAAAGATTAATTAAATATTATGTTCAAGAATATGAAAGATTAATGAAATATAGATTTCCAAGTTGTTCAAAAAGAATGGGAAAAATAATTGATCAATCTTTTACAATATTAGATTTAGAAGGAATTGGAGTTACAAATTTAATAGGAAGAACAAGGAAATTTTTAAGTATTGCTACTAAAATTGGACAAGATTATTATCCAGAAAATATGGGAATTATGTTTTTAATTAATACAAGTAGTTTTTTTACTCTTTTATGGAGTATTGTTAAAAAATTTTTAGATCCTAAAACTGTTGGAAAAATACAAATTGAAGGTAAAAATTATAGAAATAAATTATTGGAATTTGTTCATGAAGATGATTTACCTAATATTGTTGGTGGAAATTGCACTTGTAGTCATATTGAAGGAGGTTGCTTGTTTAGTGATATTGGACCTTGGAATCCTATTGGAGGTCTTTCTAATAGTCCTTATTAAATTTTTTCTTTTTATATATTTTTTTAATATGAAATTTTTAGGGTTTAAAATTATAAATAAAAAAAATATATTTATTTAATTTCTTATATTGACCTAAAATAATCAATTTTATTTAAATAATTATGAAAAATAATAAATAATATATCAAAAGGGAAATGAAATTGATAAAAATCATACTATTATAATAAATAATTTAAATGATTAATTTCTTTTATAAATGAGAATAGAAAAAATTAAAATTTTAACTTATTTTTCTTGATTTTTAATAAAAGAAGAATTTTTAAAATTGATATATAAAAATAATGAAGAATTTTGAATAATGCTTTTAAAAATGTTTATTATTTAAAGCAGAAAATAAATAATTCTATTATAATTATATACTATTTGGATAAATAAATAATAAATATTTTATTAAAGAACAACAATTATAAATCTATTATTTTCATATCTAAAATAATAATAATAAGTAATATATATATAAGGCAATTAAAAATTAAAAATATAACACCTAAGCAGCTAAAAAAATAAATTTTAACATCTAAAGCTATTATTTTCATATATATTTAAATAATATACATTATAAATATATAGGAATTGAAATTTAGTTTAGCGATTATAACTATTTATACCTAAAATAATATTTTTTATCTACTACTAAACTAAAAACTTCAGATACATAAGTTCTCTACATAGAATTACTATTATTTATATTATCTAAAATATTTTTTTCTATTAAAAAAATATCCGCTTTCACATTACTCATTTTAATTTCTATTTGAGGATAAATTTTTTTAAATATATTTAAATAACATAAAGGGATTATTATTAATTTATTATTTTCGTTTTCATTTTCATTAACATTTGGATTAAGATATATATTTTTAATTGGAAAATGTTTTATTATTTTATTTCCTTGAATTTTTGAAAAAAGAATTTCACAAATTTTAATTGAATTTGTGTTAGCCCATCTTTTCCCATTAAATTTATAATAAAAATAAATTATATCAAGAGGTTCTATAAAATTAATATAGGCATATCCATAATTTTTTTTTCTTTTAATATCTGTAGGCATTAAAATTAAATTAAATTTATGATTAAACTCATAAAAAATTCTTAGAAAATCATTTACTGTAAATTTATTAGGAATATTTTTAATCATTAAAGTTTTTCTTCTTTCTTCCATTTTTAATATTTTACTAATATCAATATCATTTTTAGATTGAATATTTCTTAATAAATTATTTGAATTTATAGATATATTGTTTTCTATAATATTATTTTTCGTTTCTTTACTATTTAAAATTGTTTTAAAAATTCTTGTAAACCTTGATTCGTTTTTATTATATTTGAAAGCATAATCAAAAGGAAGAAATTCTCTATTTAACCATTGAATTCGACAGAAATCTAATTTATCTTTCATTAAATTAAAAAAAAAATTTTTATAATTTATAATAAATTAATTTTATTGATAAGGTTAATTTATTTATTTGAAATATTTTTAATTAGAATTTATAATTAAATTATGTATTTTATTTTTAAGTTAAAAGTTATTTTTATTTTTTGAATAGATTTTTTCTAATGAATTTTATAATAAATTAAATAAAAAATTTAAATGGGAGGATGTTGTGAAATTAAAAAAGATCATATTCAATTAGATTTTACTAAAAGTCAAATTTCAGGAAATAAAGAACCAAAAACAAGTAGAGGAAATAAAATATTTATTCAATATAAATTAAATGATGAAAAAGAAGATAATTATATCTTCAAAATTAAAAATAGTAATAGTATTGATATTCCAATTTTAAAAACAAAAATTCCATATTCTATTAGGAATAATAATTCTTTAAATAAAAATAATAAAAATGAAAAAGAAAAAAATAATAGTAAAAAAAATATTAATATTCTAATTGAGAATTATAATAGTGATGTAGAGCCACTAAAAAAAAATTCTTTATCTATTGAAAAAAATAATGTTCAATTAAATACAGAAACTAGTAAACTTTATTTTCCTTTTGATTATTCTGTTCAGAATTCAGAAAAATCATATAGAAATAAATCATTTAAAAAATATAATAGTTTAAGGAAATTTAAAAATAATAATAGTTCAATTCATAAAAAAAATTCAGATTATATTAATATTAAAAATAATGAAAATAGAGATGATGATTATAGTTATTTTAATAATTTGAAACATGTATAATTATGATTATCAAAATAAATGAATTGTAAATAAAATATAATTATTAAATAAATAAAGTAATTTAACAATTATAAAAATATATATTTCATTCAATAAACTTATTTATAAAATTTAAAATAATAAAATTTTTGGAATAATTCTAAAAAATAAGTCTAATTTATATATTGAATTTTTTTATCACTGAAATTTATTACTTTTTTCTCAATATTGAAAAATTGAAGAAATTTATTATATTATCAAAATAACATAAGTTTTATAAAGTATATAGTTTTAAATAAAAAAATAAAATAATAATATTTAATTTATTTCATAAACTTCCCCATAAAAATTAATAGTACCAAAATCTATACAATTTAAATTTATTGTACCATACATTGAATTTTGGTCGATTAATTTTACTGTTAAAAATCTTCCAAAATGATAATATTTTTTTAAAGATATAATATATGGATTATTATTATCATTTATATTATTAATTTCAATTAAACATAATAATTTCTTACTTTTATCGCTTTGAGAATTTGTATCAAATTCTATATATGAAAATCCTTCATTTTTTTCAATTAATAAAATTTTTTCTGAATATTTATTATAAATATTATCAATTGATTTTTTATTTTGAATAATAACATTTTCATTAATTTCAATTGAACTTTCTTCAGATTTTAAATCATCATTTTCATGAATGTAAACAGTTAAAAAGTGACAAGGTAAATTTATAAAACTGTAATAATTATATTTTTTTGGGATAAACACTGAAATATAATGAAGAGAAAAAAAATAATTATTCACATTCCCAATAATATTTTCCTTTATAATTAAATTTCTATTATCTATAATATCTCTATATTTATCACATTCAGGATAAATATTTTCATTTTCTTCAAAATGACTAATATATTTTTCTTGTTGTTTTATTATTTCAGATAAGATATATTCATTTTCATTTTCATTTTGAGATAAATTTATTTTATTTTCTATTTCATTATCATTACATTTTTTAAACATATTATAATTAATTACTCCATTGATAACAATATCATTTCTCTTATTATGAAGATAATGACTTGTATAAGTTTTAGTTTTCTTTGGATTAAATATATTTTGATATCTATATCTATCTTCTACTTGTCCTCCATTTGTTTTATATGCTTGAATTGGAATAAAAGAAATTTTATTATTGTGCTGATTGTTTAATATATTTGAAATGTTTGATATTTTAAACTTTAAAATTTTGTCGTTCAAAATTTTTGAGTTGTGCCTTTTATATTTTCTTTTATTTACATTTTGAATTAAATCAATAAATTGAAAATAGTTTAAATCTTTTGAACCATTTTCTTTTAAATATTCTAACATAGATTTCATTTTAGTATTTTTTGCAAGTTGATAAATTTCATTATTATTTAAAAATTTATAAATATTTTTATGAAATTTAACTGGCTTTCTTGCTTTTTCAAGAGAATATATAATTTTTCCAAATCTGAAAACACAATTAATATTTTTTTCATTATTATTATCTTTTAATTTAATAATTCCTTTTCCATATTCATTTCCATTAATCCAATTAGTAATTATAGTTTTACTTTTATAATTATCATTATTTTCTAAAGGAATAAATAAATTTCCTTTTCCATTAAATTGATTTTTTTTAAATTCACCTTCATAAATAGAATTATCACTTTTTCTTTTATATTTTCCTATTCCTTCTAATATAATTTTATTATCGATTATTATTGAATCACCTTCATATTCATCTTTATTAGGAAATACTTTTTTAATTTTTATTGGATTTGATTTATAATTTTCACATTTCAAAAAAGAAGAAAAATCATTATTATTATCTTTATAAAATAAAGTTCCTTTTTCTTTTTCATAAGGATATTTTTTAGATATATCTCCTATAAAAATATCTCCATTATTATAAAAAACTTTTGAATTTTCATAATTAGATATATTTTCATCTGAATTTAATATTATCATACTTTTATCTTTTGTAACTAATTTTCCTTCTCCGATTTTTTTATAATCATCATTATCTTTATCATAAATATAATTTCCTTGATAAATTTCCTCTGTTTTTTTATTTTTTATTGGAGGCATTTTAAAAGAATTTGGAATATTATTATTATTTAAATTTTCAATTTCGTTAAATTTTCCCCTATTATTTTCATAATAATTATATGAATTTAATGAATCCGGAGACATAAAAGTATCAATTGTTTCTTTTGGAAATATTTCATAATCTTCTAATTCATTTATTTTTTCATAAAAATTTTTTATAATTTCGTCTTCAACGAAATCATTTTTTTTTTTCAAACTTTTTAAAGGAGGATTATTTTTTTCATTTATTTCTTCATTTTCATTTTCATTTTCATTTCCATTTATTATTGTTTCTCCAATATTTATTTCATCTAAATTTTGTGCTTCTCTTTCTTTCATATAATTTTCTTGTTCTTCATTTATATCTAATGTTGTTGATTTTAATGCTTTATTACATGTACATCCCATTTTATTTTTTGATAAATATTATAATCATTTCTAAACAAATAATTTTTCTAAATAAATAATAATGATATTTAATTAAAAATAAAATAATAAAATAAATTTCTATTTAAGAATATGTATATAATATTTTTTGATTTTCTTTTATTCCTTCAATAAGAATTTCATAAGGAACTTTATTAGGATTAATTGGATATTTTTTTTCATTTTTTTTGATTTCATTATCGTAATTATTAATAGGCATTAAATCTTTAATATGATCTCTTTTCAATCTTTTAATCATAGGAATTTTTTGTGTTTTAATAATATTTGATTGATTATTATTATTATTGTTTTTAGGGAAAATAATATCATATGCATTATCAAAATTATTAGTTTTATAATTTGTTCTTCTAATACTTCTATAATTGTTATTATAATTTAAATTATTTTTTAAAATTGAATTCATATTATTGGATATATTAGGTTGATTTATTTTTTTACTTTGTGGACGAGGATTTTTATATTTTTCTTCTTGTTGTTCTCTTAATTTACATCTATTACTTCTTATAAAATTACTATTATTTTCTATTTTATCAGTTAATAATAATCTATCATAAGGTGTAAAATTTCTCTTTATATGACTTCTTTCAGGTTTAAATTCATTTCTTTTTAAATATTCTTCCAATAAAATTGATTTCTTTGGATGAGTTTTTATTTCTTTATTTTGAACTGTTCTATTAAATATATCATTTCCTTTTCTTATTTTTGTAATTATTAAATTTCTTTTTTCTCTTGAATCTTTAAATGTTTGATTTAATTGACTATTGTTTATGTTAATATATTTATTTTACTCTGTAATGAATTTATCTTCTTTTGACATTTTATTATATTTATTTAAATATATTTGATTTTAAATATTAATTTTCTATTGTATTTTTTTATCCTGAATTTATGAAATTTATAAAAAATAAATAATATAATTATAAAACAAAGAAAAAATAATTTAACTATTATAAAAATGAATAAAAACATATTAAATATAACTTCTAAATTTAAAAAGTTATATTAAAAATAAATTTTATATTCATAAATAATATAAAATAAAAAAACAAATAATTTTTAACTCTTTAAAAGGAATTTATAATAAAAAATCCAAAAAAAAATATATATAAAAAATGTTCGAAGAAAAAACTCAAACAAGTTCTCCAAATGAAGAAAACTCAGAAATAAAATATTTAAGAAAACAAGAAAATTTATGTCAGCAATTAAGAAAAGTAAATGATATTTT
>JAEEGL010761908.1_pt1 | contig 10206 bp, 23 predicted proteins | sample 9134231 | NCBI WGS metagenome assembly JAEEGL01 (sample SAMN16246548, study PRJNA631951) | gut metagenome | biome: gut microbiome; feature: rumen; material: fiber-attached | host: Bos | place: Iran: Karaj | collected 2018-10 | reverse complement strand
TGTTAAAATCCTTAAGCTCTGATAACTTTTAGCAACCACGAAAAAGCACGTCCCTTCTTTTTAAAATCCGTTAAAATGATCGATCAGTTCGATAAACATATCATCTTCGACATAGAACATATCGTTTCCTTCTCTAGTCTGAAGGTTATTAATTAACTGCATAAAACGCATATCTGGGTATTTTTCCCATAACTCTTGCAATTTCATAAGCAAGACGGGCATTCTGTTCGGATCTCTCATATCAAATCCCCTTTCTTTATCTTATATAATATTATATAATATTTTTTATAAAAAATCAATGGGGATTTTTAGATGCCCATGCAACAGAATATGAGTCACAGTAATTACTTTCTCTTAAACAACCATTTTCCGGTGAAAAACAAGTACAGCCTTTTTCGCAAGTCTCACGAATTCTCTCGGGATTACGGATAGTCGTAACGACATATCCTTGTTCCGTTTGAAACTGTTGTTGAATTTGTTTCGGCAGATCGATAGGGTTGGACTCAAAGTCGCATATGTACCTCTGCCCGCAAGTTAAGCAGGTATTAAAAGCAGCATTGCACTTCTGGCATAATATATGTACCCCGTTAGAAATATCAATAATCATTCCCTTCGGAAATACCTCTGCTCCGCAGATGTCGCAGTGATCTATGTAAGCCCTTCCTTCTGGACAGCTATTCTGTTTATCAGAAATTGGGATCCCATGTAGGCGGCACATATTAGTTGCTGGATCTGCCAAACCGCATCTAGCACAAGTTACCAAATTTTCAGCCATAAAACCTCTCAGCTCTCTTTTCTATTTCGTCAACCACATCTGGTTCTAACTCCATAACTCCCTGCGCGTCTTCTACTGCCACGATTAATAGACGATCAATATCCTGTTCTCCATAAAAATCACTAATGTATTTAGTTGCATCAGCAAGGGTTTGACCGAAAGTAATCCCTTGAGCAGTCATTTTAACTGATTCACACCAGTATTGGACGTGATAAGTAAATGGATAAATCAAAGTTCCACCTCCTCATACCAATATTCTATATTATCTTCGATAGTTCGCACGTATAAATCATCAACCATAGCTTTAGTTGAGTAATAACCCATACCACTATCATACTCAGCGAATAGATCATTATAAGATGGAAGCTCTTCAGATCCTTCATTAGCCATGTATAATTCCCAGGCTAAATCTCTTGCCATCATAAAAGCTTCATCATCATTAACTAACAGGGCCGGCATTACTTTTTGTTTATTAGCTTTTTTTAACACGGCATGAAGTGTGTATTTTTTCATCTAAAAAATCCTCCTATTCTTATATTATTATTATATCAAATTTTTTTATAAAAATCAACTCTCCTCTCTTCCTCTCTCTGTCAGACAGAATTTGACTTTGTAAAAAAAATTAAGTATAATTATAATATAGAAATATAGTTAGGGGAGAAGTAATTTGATAGTAGATAATTGTTCAATCTCTTTGCGTTTAGATCCAGAGACAAAAGAATCTTTACTTCAATACGCTAAAGAACAAGATTTAACCCTCTCGCAAGTCGTGCGGCGAGCTATAAAAGAATATTTAAATAATGAAGGAGAAGACGCTGATGGCTGATACCTTCATATTTAGAAAAGAGTGGATAGATAATATAAGTATGCTGGATCAACAAACGCAAGATCAAATTATCGGTGACCTGGCGAGATATGGGGCCGGGCTCCCTTTACAGCATACTGAGGATCCAATCGTAGCTTCGTTTGTAGAATCTCAAAAGAAAAGAATTGATGGTTCAATTGGGGCATATGAGGAGAAAGTAGTTATGAGTCAAAATGCGGGCCGGAAAGCATCTGTAGATCGAGCTCAAATTTACGAAATGGCTTACTCTGGAATGTCTGCCAAGGAAATAGCTGCGATATTGGGTTGTTCACAATCCACAGTGCATCATAGTGATGAGTGGAAAAAAGCACGACAGGCTCTGAAAGAGCGAGATGAGGAACCGCCGGTAAAGAAAATGAGTGTGTTCGACTTTTAAAAAGAGTATGCGGGAAGGCTGGCCTACTAGACACCTTGAGGTCACCTTGGCCGCAATATTTAGGTTTTCCATCTGGAAAAACTTGCAAAAATTGTTGCAAATGTTTGCAAAAAAATCGTAAATGTTTGCAAACAAAGTAGATGTTTGCAAAGGCAATTTTTGCAAATAAAAATTTGCAAACGTTTGCAAACATTTAAACTTGCAAAAATTGGTAAGTGTTTGCAAAGCTTTGCAAACGTTTACAAGAAAATTCGTTTGCAAACATTTGCAAACGTTTGTAAAGATAAGGGAATTTTTGCAAGTTTTAATTAAAAATGCCCCTGACCCCTGGAAAAACTTGCAAACCCTTTGCAAACATTTGCAAAAATTTCTTTGCAAATGTATTGGGGGCTGAGATCGGATTGCAACTTTTTTGTTTGCAAACATCTATTTAATTTTTGCAAATTCAAATGAAACTGCCGAAATTGTAATAGGCAAGTAAGATTACTTTTTGCAAACGTTTGCAAAACTCTTTGTAAACATTTGCAATTGTTTCAATGTATATTATAATGTTTGCAAAGTTCGCTTCGCTCATTTACAAAAATAGACGGGAACGTTATCTTTCGCTTCGCTCAAGATAACTTATCCCTTAAGGGGGCCCCAATCAGATTTTGAAATGAAAACTCAGGGGGGTATATGGAACCCAAATGGGGGGTACCTTCCCAAATCTCAAATGAAATTTTAATGGGGGAAGAGGAGCTTAGAAAAAATGAAATGAAAACTCGCTTTAAAGTAGCTAGGGAGAGAAGAACCGCAGGTGGCTTTAATGCCTTGCCCGCACTTCCTTTTTTTCTCTCCTGCTCCTGGAAGGTGAGACGATGGAGGTTTATACGTGTATTTAATTGCATTGGCTATTTTAGTAGCTTTCACTCTCTTAGTCATGGTTAGTGATTGGTGGGAGATTTACTGGTGGGATTACCCGGAAGAGCGCAGAGAGTTTGACAAGCTTCGAGAGGAGTGGAAGTCTGACTTAGATTGGGATAAGGAGATAGAAAATGACGAAACAAGAGATTAGGGTGTTTATTTGGTCGCTTTTGATCTTCGCGCTTTGGGCCGTGGGGATTTTTGGTGGATATTTTGACATGAAGGGTCGCTTTTTGGTTACTTTTGTATATGCGATCTGGGCTGGTTTAGATGCGAAGATGGATGTGCTTCTGGAGAAGTTAAAGAATAAGGAAGGGGAAGATGATTGGAGGCAGAAGTTGCCTTGATGGAGAAGGAGATTTAGTGAAAGATGAAAAAATAGAGGAGATGGGAGAAAACTGGGAGAGTGCCCTGCGATCGGTCCCCATCAAATTGTGTGTTTATTTTCCTCCTCATCGTCCCCGTTTTCCTTATTTTTATTAACATATAAACGAATTTGCCACGAAAAAATACCCCAGTGATAATCACATCACTAGGGCTTTTCTTTGATCTTCTGAATTAATTGTCGACGAACTCAGCTAGGAACTGCTTAATAGGGTCTTTCTCCACGCTTTTAGGTCTTAACTCTTCATAATCTTTCATCAGCTGATCTAGGTTTTTGATAGAAGTTTTAAGTTTTTCAACCTCTGCGATCGTGTCGTCAATGGCTTTTACAAAAACTTCACCAGTAAATTCCGTACGGAATTCCTCATCGTAAAGATCAGGGTAGTAAGCTTCTACAAAGTCTAGAAGAGTGTTGACCGTATTTTGAGCATCGGCGATCTTCAGTTTCTTCTCTCGCTGCTGCTCTTGGATTTCGTCGTACTGATTTAAGGCGGAATTAAGCGCCTCAGCTAGCTCATCAGCTAACTTTTGTGGACTCTCGCCATTCTGCAGTCTGGCAAGGATGTCTTTAGAATCAAACATATGGGGTTAACCTCCTTAGTATTTCTTATTTTCTACTTATATTATAACAAATTTTTTGAAAAAAATCAAGTTATTGCGGCCCGATCGGTGCCCGACCTATCAAAGTTTTAACGAAAACCGATCGCATATACATTATTTTGTATACAAAATATTATATATTTTTTTAAAATTTTGCAGAAAATTTAGTCTTTTTTTTAAATTATAACATATTTTTTTATAAAAATCAACAAAAACGTACAGAAACCCACAGAATTAATTTTTCGTTAGCTAGAGTTTACAAGAAGTTAGTTCAGCTCCGACATTTTTAGTTTCCGGAAATTTTGAAATTTTGAAAGAGAGCCGATCGGTTTTTCGGGATCAACTTTCAAATTAGATAAGAGCATATGGTCTGTTTGTTGAGGACCGATCGGCCCCCGGTATTTTCGGGAATTTTAACGCGCCCCGGTCGGCCAACTTTTGCCCTCAAAAAATTCGCATATGCTAGTACCGATCGGAAACTCGGACCCGCACGCCTGCGCGCGGGCCGCAAAATCCGGGCCAACCTTACGATCTTTACCCGGGCCGCAAGCCAAAAAGCGAGTTATAAAACTCGCTTTAGTCTTCAAAACGGAAGTCGCTTGCCATTGTTATAGGAACACCGCTACAATAACAACTACATTCATCACAGTGGATAGGCACTGTTAAATAAATTTCTGCTTCTTTGAGTTTCTCAAAGGCTTCTTTAAAGCCTTGAATCGCTTCAAACTGCTTTGCTCTTCTTCTGTTCCTTAATTCTATTTCGATGTCATCTTTGATTTGGAAGAGGTCTTCTTCACAAACTTCATCAAGGTCACAAGTTGAGAGTTCATCAAATAATCTATAAGCCATCATCTCACCCCCTTTACTCTACAAACCATCTGTAAGCCTTAACTGTCTTGGTGTAAGTATCACCGCAAGGCTCATAACCTACATACACGACTCCATTGATAACCTTTTCAACTCTCTTCTTTCCAGAGTAGGACTTGATTTCAACTTCGTAGGTGTATTCCTCTCTCTGAATTAAACCCATTCTGTAAAGCCAATAGAGGGGTTTAACAACTGTGTGATAGTGGATTACTGTGTAAGGCTCTTCTGTCCACATTGTGTAGGTGGAAGAGTAACCGCAAAATTCTGCGATTTCGGTGGGGGTAAACTTTGTTCCCTTGTGAGCCTTAAGGAAGTCAAGTACCTTCATAGTTCTTTCATACTTTTCAAATGCTTCAGCGAAGCAAACACATTCATTAGCAAATTCTTTTAACATTTTTTTATCTCCTTTTCTTTTTTAATCTTTAGTATTATCTCCTTTGGACAATTATAGTATAGCAGATTAATGGTCAGTTGTCAAGCATTTTTTAAAAATTTTTTCAACTTTTTTTCTGCGCCCGGGCGCAAAGGCGAACCGATTTTGGTTCACCTTACCAACCGAAGAACATACTAAACTCTTCATCAAGAAGAGGAGCAAGCCCAAGCATAAACTTTCTTTGTCCATCGCTTGCGATGTAGTCAACGAGGAAGTTTTTGTAAATGCACCAATTTATCTCTTGCTCATACTCTGCCCCAAAATGTTCCTTGAGTTGCTCGAGGGTGAAACTGTTGCCATAGGTGGGGCAATAGTTCGCCCAATCGAGAATTTGATAACACTTGAAGTGTGAGGGGGAGAGGATTCTTCTTGCACCCCACATCTTGAATTTGCGTTCAAGGGGGTCTGTTAGTGAGTACCAGACTTGGCAAAAGAAGTTGTGTACTGATTCAGTTGCTACTTCGAAAAAGTATTCAAGGTTTTCTGCGAGTGTGAATTTTTCTTCCATTTTTAAAATCTCCTTTTTTCTTTTATTATAACAGATTAAAGGGGTGTTGTCAACCCCTATTTTAATCTTTTTTCTTTACCGAAGCAAGTACCACTTAAACGAGAGTATCTGTAAAACTCTGCTTCGCATTTATTAACTTGAGTAATGCGAAGGTAGAAATTATAGGCTTCAATCCTTGAGAAAAAGATTCTCGGTCCGACAACTACATTATTCCATTGTCCGCTTGTTAAAACATTCACGAGATACATTTTCATTTCATCACCCCCTATGAGATTATCCCACCAAGAAATTTGATGAGGATTAAGCCAGTAGTGATTCCCAACATACAGAAGTCTTTTACTTTGTCTGCAACGGGTCTCTTGAGAACGAAGCAACGAGTTATTGCAAGAGCATTTGCAGAGAAGTAGATAAACTGTCCAACATAGAAGTTGCTACCTACTGTGCATTGTGCGATGATTAAAAGGGCAAGCACTACATAGTTAAGTGCGATAAAAATTTGTTCTATTCTTTCTTTTACTGTCATTTTTATTATCTCCTTTCTATGGTTTAATTATACTACTAAACTGCTTTGTTGTCAAGTAGTTTTTTCGCAAAGCGATAAAAAATCTGCTTTGCTTTTTTCTTTGATAGTTTCCCAAACTCTTGCGTTAGCGAGTTCGTGGGTATAAATGGAGTGACCCAAAATCTCTTCAAGGTAATTGTAAAAAATACCAAGTTTATCTCCTGTCAGCATACAAGTTCCTGTGTATGCCATTACGATTGCTTTTTCTCTGTCTGTCATTTTATTATCTCCTTTCTTACTGTAATTATAGTATACACCAAAAGCAGAAAGTTGTCAACCCCTAAATTAAAAGTTATTTATTTCACAAACTGCGGCCCGGGCCCGCGAACGCATGTTCGAGCAAAACCGCAAAGGAAAACCCCCCATTTTCGTGGGGGGCGAAAGGAGAAAAACAACAAGAGAATTGTGGTGGGTTAATTGGGACTCGAACCCAAATCTGACAGATTAAGAGTCTGCGATTCTACCATTGAACTATTAACCCATAGAGGTGGGGTGGGTGGTTGCCCACCCCATTGGGATTAAAGACCTCTGAAAAAAGTCTTTCTCTTCTCTGTGAACTTCTCAACAGAGCCAGCCTCTACCATCTGCTTGAGCAGAGCAGAAGCCTTCTGATTGGTGATACCAACCGCAGTACCAACCTCTGTTGCAGAGCGAATAGTACCATCAGCAAGGAAGTCTGCTATCTGTGCCTTAACACCGACATTTTCCTTCTGAGTTGCGGTCATTCCTCTCTTACCGCTTGCTCTCTTTTCAAGGGAAGCCTTGAGAGAGGTCAGCTTTTCGATGTGTTCATCTGTGAGAGCAACACCATTCATTACATCATTGATTACGGATACATAAGTCATCTTTGTCATAATTAACACCTCTTTCTTTTTTCTTTGATTTTCTTTAACTTACATATTTATTATAACAGATTTTTTTTAAGTTGTCAAGAGGTTTTTTTATTTTTTTTAAAGTTTTTTCAGCCTTGGAAGTGAGTTAACATCTGCCGAGGACGAAGTCCTTTATCCTTTTGACACTTTTATTATAGCAGATTTTGAAGAAGTTGTCAAGTCTTTTTTTCAACTTTTTCAATTTTTTTTTCGTTCCTTGGGAGTGGGGAAAGCCTGTGGCACTCCTTTCTCCCTTGGAACAATTATAGTATAACAGATTAGGGGGGTAAATGTCAAGGGTTTTTTAAAAATTTTTTTCGTTAAGTTTTTAACGATCGGCCCGGGCCAAAAATAGGGGTTGCCCCCTATTTTATTATAGAGTCATTATTTTCTTGTAAAGAAGTTCTGCAAATGTTGACTTGTAATCCTCAAAGGTTACATCTTCAGCCATTCTGTAAATAGCACGAGTGCCTACACGCTTGCGACTATCATAAGGGTCTACATAAATGTAATCCTCTGTATCGATAGCCTCAATTATTCCTCTTTTAGCAAGAGCCTTGAGAGAAGAGCCTGTGAAGTAGACTTCTTCTTCCTTGTTCCAATATCTGTGAGGGTGAGACTCGATTCTATAACCACCAGTATAACCACCAGTAGTTTTAAACTTATCATCAACATCAGCGATAGAAAATCTTTCCTTGTTGGGGATTGTGTCGAGTACCTCGAACATTGCTTTTACCATAGCCATTTCGTCTTCAATTCTTTTTACTGTGTACATTTTTTTATCTCCTTTTCTTTGTTCGTTTTCTTTATCTTACATTCTTATTATAACAGATTAGGTTTATTTTGTCAAGCATTTTTTTAAACTTTTTTTCAAGTTCCTTGCGGAGAGTTGGGATTCGAACCCTTGGTGGCCACTTCACTGACTCGAACAGACACGCTACCTTTTAGCGACTCTCCCTTGGAACAATTATAGTATACACCAAAAGAAAGAAAATGTCAAGTACTTTTTAAAAAGTTTTTCAAGAAAATTTGCGGCCCGGGCAAAAAGGGTGCCAATGGGGCACCCTTACTGAATACTGAAGGCAACTTTTTCCTTAAAGTCATTTACATCAATGTTGACTCCAAAAAATCTGTCATTCTTTTTCCAAGTGTGAGGATACTGCTTGATGTATGCCCACCTTAAATAACTTTCTACTGCTTCGGCTTCAAGGTCTTTACAATCTATTACAGATTCAATTTCGATTGTACCAACTTCAATTCCGTGTTTCTCATAGTATTTGCTCTCTTCTCTTGCTCTCTGTAATGCAGTTCTTGTAGTTGTGCCGATTTTAGAGAAGATTAACTGTCCAAGTAAATCATAGAATTTCATTAAGTAAATCTGTTCTGCTCCCTTTTCGGGGAAGTCTATTTCATCGAGATTGTAGTTAATTTCACAATCTACAAAGAATACCTTGTTTGCTTCTTCTAACAGATACACATACTTTCTACAATAAGTATTTATTGTATGCTTTGTGTATCCCGTCAGTTCGATTATTTTCTTGATTTTTACCTTCTTGCTCTTTAAGTAAATTGTCTGTAAATGCTTGATGTGTGTATCATCGTGGATTATGTAAGCGTTCATTTTATCTCCTTTCTTTTTCGCTTATCTTTAACTTACAATTAGAGTATACCACAACATCTTGTGCTTGTCAAGGGGTATTTTAAAATTTTTTGCTAAAAAGATCGGCCCGGCCCGCAAACATTTGTTCTTTTGGATAGAAAAAAAAGAACGCTCGTTTGAGCGTTCCTTTAGTCCTTGGAGGGTCTGTGCTTGATTAACTTGAGGTCATAAGCAGAGCCTTTGTAGGTGAAGTGCAAAGCCACTTCGTTTTCCCACTCTGCTACGATTCCCAACTCATCAAGTAAAGCACCATCGAAGATTTCAAGCAGAGCCTTTTTTTCTTCGTCAACTTTTCTTTCCCTCTTTACCTTACCCCTCTTTTTTGAGGTGGTCTTGGTTGAGTCCTTGATAACCTTTTTCTGTTCGTCAGTAAGGTCAGCGGTAACTTCTTTCATTGACATTTTGTCAACCATCTCATCTTCCTTGAGCATTTCGATGGCTTCTTCTCTCGTAAGGTCGAGAGCCTTCATCATCTTTAAGATTTCCTTTTCGGTCATTTCTATCACTCCTTTCTGTAATTATAGTATAGCAGATGTTAAGGGCAAAGTCAAGCACTTTTTTCAAATTTTTAAAAGTTAATTAATTAACAAGCCGCCCCGGGCCGAGACCCCAACATCTTGGGGTCTCGCAAGAAAGGAAAAAAGGAGAAACACTACATTTAGATAATTGTGGCGGGTATGGTAGGAGTCGAACCTACAACCTATCGGTTAACAGCCGAGTGCTCTGCCATTGAGCTACACACCCATTTTGTGGGGGGAGAGTTTCCTCTCCCCCTTGGGGATTAGGCAAGAGAGAAGTAAGCCTTTCTCTTGATTTCTTCCCTTGCGACAGTGCCTTCAAGGATTAACTGTCTAACAAGTGCAGACATCTTCTGTGAGGTAAGGTCTGCAAAGGATTCATCTGCCTTGCAGATTTCACCGATGGTTCTTGCTACACCATCAGAGAGAACGGAAACGATAGTTTCCTTGATGGACTCATTAGCCACCTGAGTTGCGGTAGGCTTCCTCTCGCCTGAGTTCTTCTTTGCAAGAAGTTCAAGTTCGTGAAGCAGAAACTCCTTGTCCTCATCGTGTGCGTAGCCGAGGATTCTGTTGAAATAATCTCTCTTAGTCATCTTGGTCATAGTTATCACTACCTTTCTCCCACACTTGAGTAGTGGGCAACTGTTTTTCTTTATCTTATGTATTTATTATATCACCTTTTAAAAGGTTTGTCAAGGGGTTTTTTCAAATTTCTTGAAAATTTCTGTTTCGTTACCGAGTATCCACAAACGAGAGAGCCCTTTGGGACTTTTTAATCTCTCGCCCCTTGACAATTATAGTATAGCACTTCTTAAGCGGAATGTCAAGCACTTTTTAAAAAATTTTCAAAAGTTATTTTTTTAACGATCGGCGGCCCGGG
>JAEEGL010392170.1_pt1 | contig 10206 bp, 7 predicted proteins | sample 9134231 | NCBI WGS metagenome assembly JAEEGL01 (sample SAMN16246548, study PRJNA631951) | gut metagenome | biome: gut microbiome; feature: rumen; material: fiber-attached | host: Bos | place: Iran: Karaj | collected 2018-10 | reverse complement strand
GTCTTCAGGCGACTCGCAGCCGGGATCGTCCATATCGATCTTGCCGTCGCCATCGTTGTCTTTTCCGTCTTTGCAGGCGGGCTGCTGCTCCATCGAGCCATCCGTCTTGGTGGCGCTGTCGGCGGTCGAATGGCTTGCGTCTTCCAAAGTCGCATCAATGACGTCGTCGCTGGAATCGTCGTCGTCGCAACCGATAAAGCAGGCAGTCAAAAGAAGAGGAATCAGTGATTTACAGCGCATCGAGATCTCCATTAAGAAATTCAAAAAAGACGCGCAAAATATCACAACCTTCCGATGAAAGCGATAGAAAAGTTTGTCACTTGAGCTTTAAAAGTTGATGTTGTCGTGAAATGCGGTGTCGAGCTCAAAGCGTAAAGGCAGGTTGGACTGGCCCTGGTGGATCAGGCGGAAATAGCCGTAATAGCGGAGCACCTTCTTGGTGTATTCGCGGGCTTCATCGTAGGGAATCTCTTCCACGAACTCGTCCATGGGCAGCTTGCCCTTGAGCGAGAGCCAGACCGCTACGCGATGGGGACCCGCGTTGTAACTCGGGATCGAGAGCGGCAGCTGCCCGTTGAATTTTTCGAGGAGCGCCTGAATGTACCAGGTCGCCATGGGCACCACGATCTCGGGATCGAAGATGAGCGCGGTACCGTAATCGCGAAGATGCATGCGATCGGCGATGAGGCCCCCGGTCTGCGGCATCATTTGCATCAGTCCCCGCGCGTTGGCGTGGCTGATCGCCCATGGGTTGTACGCCGATTCGGCGGTCATGAAGGCCCAGACCAAAAGCGGATCGATGTTGCGCTCCCGGCTCCAGGGCTCGATCAGTTCCTTAAAGGCGAGGGGATAAAAGTTGAACCAGTCGTAATTGCTGCTCGCGTTGGGATCCCCGCCCGGACGAAGCGAGCCCGAAAGCATGCGGCGATAGTTGTAAAAATCCCCTTGTTTTAAGTAGGCGTTGCGGATCTTTTCGGTGACTTCCGAGAGATTGGCGCCTCTGAAATAAGCGCGGACTTTGCCCGGGATCGCCTGCGACCTGCGATCGGTCTTCAGTCCCCATTCGAGGCGCTGGTTTTCGGGTTTGCGGTTGTCGACAAACGGCTTTTCCATCCATTGGCTGCTGCCGTTTCGGATCGCGCGCATCGGTTCATCGGCCCGCCGCAGCGTTAAATTGGCCAGTCGCGCCTCGCCGATGAACGAGAGCTCCGCCGCCTCGATGTATCCCGGAAACGCTTGTCCCGCCGATTCGCCCACTTCATTTAACAGCTCTGCCGCCGTGCGGTTGACCGAGAGATCGGTTTTCGGCGTCTCGTTCGGGAAGGGGCGATCGAGCCTGAGGGAAGAGAGATGCGCGTAGTAGGTATGCGGCCATTGGCGGATCACCTCGCGGTAGAGATCGTGGGCGACGTCGGTTTGTCCCTGCTTTTCGCGGGTGCGGGCGAGCCAGTAGGTGGCGCGGTTGCGGTTGGATCCGGCTTTGGTTAAGCGCGTAAAGCCCTGAGCGGCGATGTCGTAGCGGCCCATGCGGTAATCGAGCCAGACATCGAGCCTGATGGGAACGCCTTTGCGTCCGGTTTTTTGCAGGATCTTGTCGGCTTTTTCGTATTCGCCCTGATCAAAATAGAGCAAGGCGACTTTTTTTTGCGCAGCGACGCTCGGTTTTTTGGGATCTTCGCCCAGGCTCTTCAGGTAAGCGTTTGCGGCGTCGTCATTTCGCCCAAGACGCTTGTAAGTTTCGTAAAGATATCCGTTTGCGGCTTCCTGGAAGGATTTGGCGGCGGTTTTGGCGACGGGTTCGAGGACTTTGAGGGCGTCTTCAAAGCGCTCCATCTGCATTAAGGTGCGCCCTTGCTGGATGCGGGCGTTGGTGCGCAGCCTGGCAGCTTGTTTGCGGTCGTCGGCTATGGCCGCAAAGGCGGCTTCCGCTTCGGTGTAATATTTGCGGAGTCTCAAATCGGCAGCGCGGTTGTATTGATCCTGTGCGCTGAGCGCCGACGGGTAAACCCCTTGTTTTGCAAGCAATTCGAGCTTTTGATTTGCGACCTGAACCAGCGGATCCCCGGGCCAGTGGGCCTGCACGCGATAGAGCGCCTGTGCGGCTTTTTGAAGATGCCCCGCGCGCTGCTCCGCCTCGGCGATGGCAAAATAAGCGGAGGCCTGGTGCGGATATTCGGGATATGTCGTAAGCGTGCTTGTGATTAGAGAAACCGCAGTTCGCTGATTGAGCGCGAGCGCGCAGTCGGCTTTGCGCATTTGCGCGCGATGTTGCCAAAGCGAAGGCGCCTTGATCTTTTTGTAAACCGCGAGCGCTTCCGCATAGAGCCCCTGGTGAAACAGGCATTCGGCTGCAAAAAACTGAGCCGTGGCCCCATGAGGAACGGTCACCGCCTGCAGATCCCGCAGCGCCTTTGCGTAATCGCCCTTTCGGTAAAGATGCAGGCCGCGCATCAGGTGAGCCAGATTGCTGCCCCGCGCGTTCGGATTCCCTTGCAAATAGCGTTCGAGCGCCTCTTCGAGGTGATCCTTCTGTTGCACCGCCGCTTTGAGCGCATCTTCAAAGGGTTCCAGATCCGGACGCCTGGGCCAGACGCGCGCCAGCTCCTTTTTGGTTAAGGTGCTTTCCTGGGCTTGTGCGGGCGTAAGGCACAAAAAAGAGAAGATTGCCGAAAGGCAAAGGCAAAAAACAAAGGCAGGATGTTTCACGGCAGTTCAAAAAACGGTGAGGCCATCACTTGGGGACGTCGCCGGATTCGACGGTGCGGTTGACAAAATACGCTTCTACATTTCCAAGGATGGAAATGGGGGAAGGAAACACGAGCTTAATCGGAAGCCTGTTTGTGTCGGTGGAGAGCCAGACGCTGCCCTTCGCCGGTTTTTCAGAAAGTTGCTTCTTGGTGACGTTGGTACCGCCCGTAATCGTGCTGGAGATGCTGAGCTTTAAGGCTTCCTGGGTTCCTTTGGGGGTTTTCACCTTTTCAGCATTGCCCACCTTGACGCCGATCAGGCGCTCTTTGCGGCCGTCCCAGACGTACAGCTCAAATTCCATACCGGGCTTTAAATCCATGCGGCGCACGGCGTAGACGGCGCTCAGCGGATCGTAAATATTGGGCGCGCTGTTAAAGACATGCTTGCTGACCTTCTTCTTGGTGCGCGTCGCTTTGATCTCCTGCTTATCTTGATTGATGATCGAGAGATATTCCGTATTTCCCTTGTTTTCGCGAATATTGGTCTGGGATGTAAACGGCAGGAACGTGCGCTGATCCGAGACGGAAACCTGCTTGTCGTCTATGCTATAGATTTTGTCGGCATTTTTGTTCGTGCGAATAAAGGCTGCAAACGAGATAGCGGGATGGCTTTCGTAAGTGGTGCGCTTGCCGACGCGAAGGAGCGCTTCACCGAAATCCATATTTCCAACTTTAATCATGTATGCGAGTTGCTCACCCTCGGGAAAGGGCGCTTCGCCCAATGCGGGCATGGGCTTTAAGGGACGATTGGGGCGCGCGGTCTTTGGAGTGGCTTTGGCAGAGTCAGCCTTCTTTTTGGTATGGACCGAAACATCAGACGAGTCGAGCTCAGGCGTAAAAGCCAGGCATGAGCCTGCCCACAACAAAGCGGCGAGAGAAAAACAATGGGTTAAACGCAACATGGGATCACCTCGAAAACGAAAATGGGTTAAAACGGTTTTCAACGACTCAATCGCTGCGACAATAGGATGAAGGTTCAATGCAAACAAGTCTTTCGTCCTTCCGCGCGACTGCGCATTTCATTTTTGTGATCGCAAGCCTTTTAAAACGTGACGCAGGAGTCGTTCATAAATTCAGCGGGCCTTACGCGAGGGCGGCGTTGAGGGCGTCTTTGGGCAGTTGCTGTAAATAACGGATGCAGTCTTCGGGACTCGGGCAATTTTGTAACTCGCCCTGTTCCAGTGCTTTTTGACAGAGCTGGCGGAGCCTGCCCACTTTGGGACCGCCTTCCAGACCAAAATGGCTCATCAGCAGCAATCCCAGCCCCCGGGGCAGTTGCAGTTTGGGCGCGGCATCTTTTTTTCGCAGGGCGTCGATGCGCTCTTCCAGGGCTTTTAAGTTTTGCGCCACCGCGCTTCTTCTTCCGGGTCGCTGGCTCGTGCAGTCTGCGCGCGAGAGATCGAGCAGATCGTCGAAGATGGGTTCGATTTCGTTCCAGAGTCTGCGGACGGCGTTGTCGTTCCATTCGGGGCTGTAAAGGTTGGCGCGCGAATGCTGGGCGATGAGCTGGCTGATCCGCGAGGCTTCCTCGGGATCAAACTGAAGGCGCGCCGCGATGCCGTCAAAGAGATAGGCACCCAGAATTTCGTGATGCAAAAAATGCACCTTCCCCTGGGCGTCCAGTCCGCGCGTGTGGATCTTGCCGATGTCGTGGCAAAGGGCGGCCCAGCGGAGCACGGCGGTCGGCGAGACGCGGTCGGTCACCTGAAGGCTGTGCTCGAAGATGTCTTTATGGTGCACATGAAAAGATTTGTGAAAATCGACGAAGGCGTTCACCTCGGGCAGCAGGAACTTTAAAAGCCCCATCTGTTGCAGCGCTTCCAGCGCGGGTTTGACGGCGTTCCCCAAAAGGAGGCGCGTCAGCTGCTCGCGGCAGAGGGCGCGGTGGGCGTATTCGATGCGGTGGGGTTCAAAGCTGCATCTCTTTTTGAGTTCGGGATCGAGGGTGGCGTCGAGTTCGCTCACGTAAGCGGCGGCGTTTAAACCGAGCATCGGGTTTTGGGCTTCTTTGGCGTCTTTCGTGCCGCGAAGGATCCGCTTTTTGAAATCCGCAATGCCCCCCTGGGGATCGAGATCGCGGCCTTCCGCATCGATGCCGATCGCTTCGATCGAGATCGCGCGTTCCGAGAGCCAGCGCAGGGGAGAGTCGCAGGGCCAGATGCGCCAGCCTTCGAGATGTACCGACGCTCCGGGGCCCGCTGTCGCGCCTTTCAGGTTCAGCAGTGTTTCGCGTTTGCAGCGGGCGCAGAGTTCGGGAAAGCCTACAAAAGGCAACTCGGGTTCCAGGCATAAGCGGGCCACAGCGCCCACGACGACCGGTTCATAGGGCGCCAGCGCAGCCGGAACGCCGGGGATCGCGTCTGCAGAGAGGGGTTCTTTAAAAAAGAGATGCGGTTTCACGGGCAGCAAGGAGAAAAAACGGGGTTCAGTTTTCAAAGACGGCTTCAGCGGGGGGCCGCCGGCCTTTCGTTGGGGGCGTTAAAGCTGTTCGTCCCGGGGCGGCAGCCGGAGCGACGGGTTCTTGATGATTTTGCAATCGGAGCCCCTGGCGGCCTGCTCGTTTTGGATCAGTTCGCTGTAGCCCGCGAGTTCGATCTGGCCGGCCTGGGGATTCTTGATGCTTTGCACTTCGCCGTAAATCCGGGCCTGCAGGGCGCTGCGCTCGAACGCGAGATCGCAGTTTTCGGTGGTGCAGTCTTCGAGCACCAGGCCTTCGCAGTCGCAGAGGGGCTGAGTGCCCACGATGTGGCAGCGGATGAGATGCAGGTTTTGCGAATACCAGCCCAGATATTCGCCTTCGATGCGCGATTCGATGACCGTGAGGTTCTGGCTGTGCCAGAAGGCGTCTTTGGTTTTAAAGCGGCTGTTCTGGATGACGCCGCCTTCCACATATTGAAAGGCGTATTTGGCGTTGAGCTGCAGTCGGTCGATCTTCAGGTTTTTGCATTCAAAGAAGGGGTAGCCCGAGGTGAGCCGGCAGTCTTTGATGCTGAGATCCCGGCAGCGCCAGGCGAACTCGTCGGATTCAACGGTGCAGCGGGTGAGCGAGACGCGGTCGCATTCGCGCAGAGATTTGGGGCCTGAGATCGCGCAGTCCTGAAGTTCCAGATCGCGGTCGTACCAGAAGGGTGCGCGGCAGCTCTCTGTAAAGCTGCAATTCTTTAAGACGGCGCGATCGCAATGCCAGAGCGGGTAGCGGAGGGCAAAATGGCAGCCGTCGATCTTGAGGGAGCGGCAGCGTTTGAGCGCGGATTCGCCGTCGGCGGGCCCTTCAAAGCGGCAGGCTTCTAAAATCAGACCGGTCTGCCCGTAAAAAGCGCGTTCCTGATCGAAAGATTGCGAGGTCACTTTCATGGCGTACTCCATTTGAGGTCAGGGTTTATCACCCCTCGAAAGTTGCGGCCAGATCCAAAGCGTTTGGGAGCAACCGCCTCAGGTGTTATGTTGCGGCCACGCTCAAAAGAGCTGGAGGTTTTTTGTGAAGGCTCCCGATCCTTTGCTTCATCCCGGGCGGGCGGCGCTTTTGGCGCATTTGTTTCAGCAGTCGGTGCCCGATTTGCCGTTTGCGCGCTTCCTCGATCTCGATGCGGGCGAGGGGGAGCGCCTGTTTACACTGGCTGATTTCTGGCCTGCGGCGCGCTTTTTGGGGGTGACTTCAAAGGCGGAGGCGTTAAACGCGAGGGCTGCGGCGTACGGCTTAAAGCGCCTTCGGTTTGTGGAGACGCTGGAGCAGGCGGATCAGGCGATTTACGAGCTCCTGAATCCGGGCGAGGAGCGGGCCTTCGACGTGATTTGGGCGGCGGGGCTGATGTCGGATTTGGGCGTGCATCTCTCAAACGCGGAGTTGCGCGCTGCGCGGCAGAAGCTTCTGGCGCAGGTGGGGCTCAGGCTTTCGGGTTGCGGGCTCGCTCTGCTGTCGTTTGATTCCGAGGTGGGCGGGGCGCTGCTCGGGGCGCTGCCCAAAATGCTTCGGGCGCTCGATCTCCCGTCGCCGCAGGCTCAGGCGCAGGCTTTGGCGTTTTTTGCGCGGTTTATGCCCAAAGAGGATCCGCTTTCGGAGCTTTGGGGCGTCGAGGCGCGGTCGCTTTTGGAGGGGCCTGCGGATTTGTGGTTTGCGCATCAGGGGGCGCCGCTTTCGCTTGTGGAGCTTTGCGCGCTTCTGCCCAAAGCGGGGCTTTGTTACGTGGGGCATCCCGATCTCTCGGCGATGGTGGGGGCAGACGATCCCGAAACTTCGGCGCAGCTTTGCACCCTCGCCCTCGACCAGCCGCGCCGCGAGTCGCTCCTGGAATGGCGTTACCGGAGGCCTTTCCGCCAGGCGATCCTCTGCCGCATCGATCGCCCCGTCGATCGCAACCTCTCATACGATCGCTTTCTGGGCCTTTACGCGGAGCCGGTCAACCTGCGGCCTTACCGCGCCCAGTCGGGCTTTGGCGTTTTGGGCGGCGGCCGCTTCTGGACCGATCCCGCCCCCGACGTTTGCGATGCGTTGTTATTTTTGGCCGGCTGCAAGCAGGGCGTCGCGACCGATCGCCTCTTTTCAAACCTGCAGAGCGAAGCCCTCAAGGCGCGCTTTTGCGAGATCCTCCTCCAATGGACGCTGCGCGGGCTCTGCCGGCTGAGCTTTCAAAAACCGCGCCCCATGCCCGAGTTTTCCGAAGGCTGCCGGTTTTTTGTGAGCCCTGTGGTGCGCGATGCGGGCGAGCTTGCGGTCAATCACCGTTATGAATCTTACGCCCTCGATCGCTTCGACCGCGCGATGCTGCCCCATTTGACGGGCCAGACCCTCGAAGATCTCGCCGATGCGCTCCTGCCGCAGGTGGAAAGCGGCGAACTCCGGATTTTAGGCGACGGAGAGGTCACCACCGAGCGCGGCGCCCTGATCCGGCTCTGCCTGATCCGCCTGGAGCGCCTCGTCCGCGCGAATCTCTGCGACATCTGGCCCAAAAGAGAGGATTGACGCCGCCGTCCAAAGGGTTCCCGACGCTCGGGATTGCATGGCGCCGCAAAAAGATGGGGCAAAAAACGGCACAAAGTTTCTTTGGACAACAAAAAGATGCCCTTCAGGACGCTCGGGATTTCCTTGGGCGGCAATTCGATCCGCTCTCCCGAGATTCGGGATTTCCCTGGGCTGCAAAAAAACGCCTCACCCGAGCGTCACGAAGCCCTTGGGCGGCGCCGATGACCCCCTTCCCGAGGCTCGGGAAGACGCAAAATCGTAAAGAAGGAATCCGGCCGAAGCGATGAACGAGGCAAGCGAGAGTTGTAAGCGGGGCCTTCTGGCCCATCGGGCGGGCAGGCTCGCGGAGGCCCAGGGGTTTTACGAGCGTGCGCTGGAGCTCGATCCCCGATGCGCCGATGCGTTTCATTTGTTGGGTGTCTTAAAGAGCGATCGGGGGGAGGACGAGGCGGCGCTCGCGCTTTACGACCGCGCCCTGGCGCTGAAGCCGGCGGTGCCTTTTTTTCAGAACCGCGCGGAATCCTGCAGGCGCCTCGGACGCCTGGATGAGGCCCTCAAAAATCTGACCGAAGCCCTCGCGATTCAGCCCAAAGCGGCGATCTTCGTGGCGCGGGCGGCGATCCTGCGGCTTTTGGGGCGGCTTTCAGAGGCGGAGCGCGATCTTTGGGCGGCGGAAGCGCGGGATCCCGATGCGCCGGGGCTTGCGCATCAAAAGGGCCTGCTTGCGGTGGCGCAGGCGGTGCAGGCTATAAAGCGATCGGGAAGTGAACCGCAGGATTTTGAGTCTTCCGAAGAGGCGCAGGCGCATTTTGGGCGGGCGATCGGGGCGTTCGAGGCGGAGCTGACCCAAAATCCCGACGATCCCGAAGCCCTCGCGGCCCTCTCGGCGCTGTGGGCGGAGCGGGGAGAGCCTCAAAAAGCAAACCAGATGGCCCGGCGCGCCCTGCAGCTGAGCGGTCCCACGCATCGCCCCGCGCATCCGCAATCTCAGCCGGGTGCCTCCGCGCCTCCGCCGTCGGTGCTCGCGATCCACGCGCTTTCACAACAAAGTTTTCACCTGCATCCCGCAGACGGCCAGGTGGTGCTCCCCAAAGACACGAACCTGCCGCAACTGCTGCCGCCCGAGTTCGCGCTGACCGAGGTTTTTTTGGACGCGCTGCCCCAAACCCTCACGATCCCCCGAAACGCGGTGATTTGGAACGCGGTGGGCGAGCCCGGCGATGCGGCGCTGGCGGCGGCGTTTTTGCAAAAGCTCCCAAAAATGCCCGTAATCAACGCGCCCGAAAAGGTGGCGCTGACCGATCGCGAACAAAATGCCCAAAGGCTTTGCGATCTCTATCGGGTGCGATTTCCGAAAACCCTGCGCGTAGAGGCGGCGGACGGTGCGGATTTGGCGGAGAAGCTCTCGGCGCTCGGCTTTGAACCCCCGTTTTTGTTGCGGCGTCCCGGCACCCAGGCGGGGCGCAGTTTAAAAAAGATCGAGCGCTTTGAGACGCTTTTAGGCGAGCATCGCGCGGCCTTTGCGGGCTCATTTCTGGCGATCGAGTTCATCGATTTTGCGGATCGCGACGGCCTCTACAGCAAGCTCCGCGTGTTCGTGGTGGACGGCGAGCTCTGTCCCTCGCTCTATACGACCGACGCGCAATGGAACATCCACGCCGCCTCCCGCGCGCATCTGATGTTTGAGCGGCCCGATCTGCAGGCGCGGGAAGCCGCCTTCGTCAACGATCCCGAATCGGTGCTCGGCGCAGAGTTATGTGAGGCGCTCAGGACCGTCGCTGCGCGCGAAGGCCTCGATGTTTGCGGCATCGATTTTGCGCTCTCTCCGCCGGATTCCGAGCGCGCTGTGATCTTTGAGGTCAACGCCGCCATGGCGCAAAACCCTTCAAGGCTGCGGGATTTTCCGTATTTGCGCCCCGCATTCCAAAAACTCTCTTCCGCCCTCGCGCGATTGATGTATGCTCGCGCTGGCCTTTGAAACCCATGGATTTGATGAAAGGAGGCTCCCGTGAGCACACCCGTCAAATTGCGCGGTCGCCTGACCGTGATCGAAGCCCATATTTTGCAGGACGCTCTGGCCAAAGAGGGGATTCTGGCGGCGATCCGTCACGATCACCTGGCTTCGGCGGATCTGCCGAGCCCCGGTACCGAGGTGGAGCTTTGGGTCAACGAACTCCAGCTCGAGCGCGCCCAAAAGGTGGTCGCAGATGCCCAGGATGCGGTGAAAAACGCCGAAACCCGCATTTGCCCCAACTGCGGCGAAGACAACCCCGGAAACTTTGAACGCTGCTGGAGCTGCCAGGCGCTGCTTCAGGACGACGACGAAGGCGGCAGCGTCCCCGAAGCCTGAGGGACGCCCGCCGTTTGCAATGGGCAGGGCATTGAGGGCTGAGGTTGAGGGGTGAGGGCAGATGGCTTGACAGGATGAGGGCTGTTTGCAGTGCAAACGTGACTTCTCCTGCAAAACAATGGGCTGTTTGCAGTGCAAACGTGACTTCT
>JAEEGL017171848.1_pt1 | contig 10207 bp, 8 predicted proteins | sample 9134231 | NCBI WGS metagenome assembly JAEEGL01 (sample SAMN16246548, study PRJNA631951) | gut metagenome | biome: gut microbiome; feature: rumen; material: fiber-attached | host: Bos | place: Iran: Karaj | collected 2018-10 | reverse complement strand
GTAACGTTAGTACCCGACGGCATGGCATGCCAACTGGTAATCTTGGCTACGGTTTCACCTGTGGTGTTAAGCGTCGTGAGCTCATATTTGAAAGTGCCGTCGTTGAAAGTCGTTTGGGCACTTGCCGTCATGGCAAGAAGCACCATAATTAGGAGTGATAATAATTGCTTCATTTTTGTTTATTTTAGATGGTTATTGATATCGATTGTCAACTAATCACTTGCAAAAATAACAAAAAAATAGTAAACCACAAAACATATATATACTTATTTTTTATTAGGTATAAAATTTGAGCCCTATTTGCTAATGGATAAATTGACTGAATTTGTTTGTAATTCATATAACAAAAACAAAAAAAATTGCGAAAAATTTGGTAGATTGCGCAAACTAGTGTAATTTTGCACCGCATTTGGGACTTCTGGTCTCATGATGTTAGGATTGGCCTATAGTGTAACGGTAACACAACGGTTTTTGGTGCCGCATTTCCTGGTTCGAATCCGGGTAGGCCAACACAAAGAGAGTCAGCTCGTTAAGAGTTGGCTCTCTTTTGTTTTGCTTGAAATTCCTCTGTATTCTTGTCCTTTAAAACACTGTTTTCTTGTCAGCTTGTCCCTAGTTAGCCTGCCAGCTCACTTCCGTCCGAAGTCGGCGGGAATTTCACCCCATTTGTCGGTTTGCCATTTATAGATGGGATTTTGCGTTTGGTGTGTCAGCAGCCATTGCTCGGCGCGCAACACGATGTCGAGCAGTCGTGCATTCTTCTCGGTTCTCTCGAGTTTTGTGCCACATTTGCGCTTGCGCACCCATATCTGTGCTGTGCGGCTGTCGCTATAGATGGCTGTAGTGCTGTCGCCACGGTTGTAGAGCATTGCTAAGGCGTGTACTATGGCAAGGAACTCACCAATGTTGTTGGTGCCTTGTTCAAAGGGTCCCTGGTGGAAAATCTGTGCACCGGTATATACATCCACACCACGATATTCCATCAAACCCGGGTTCTTGCTGCATGCCGCATCTACCGCCCAACTGCCAGGGATAATCTCAGGAATCTGGGTGTAATCCACCTCATCCTTGCGACGCGGTGCATTGGCTATTGCACGCAACACTTGCCGCGCCTCCTCTTCATATCCATTGCGCCAAGCCTCAACAGCCTCCTCTTGACTGTCGAAACTCTTGTAACGTGCTCCTGGATAGCCCTTTGTACGCAGCTGGCACTCAGCCCAAGTATCACAGACGCCCGTCTCGGTGCCTATCCACACCACATACCATTTTCTCTTATTACTCGACATATAGTTATCAATTATCAGTTTTTCTAGAACTTCTAGAAAATCTAGAATTTCTAGATTCTAAACTCAACTATGAACTCTCAACTCTTAACTGTGAACTATGAACTGTGAACTATGAACTGTGAACTACTTCACTTTAAGCCTTCTCCACATCCATCTTGGGATGCGGCGCCACATGGCTGTGGCGATGCGCCAGCGCCAGTCGATGACATGCACATGCTTGCCTTTGTTGATGGCACGCACTATTTCCCGCGCCACTTTTTTAGTGTCGAGGAGCATAGGGTATTTAGGGTTGTCGCCAAGTAATGGCGTAGCGACAAAACCTGGCCGCAGATCAGTAAAACGGATGTTCAGTCCACGCATATTGGCTTGCTGCTCGAGAGCTTGCAGATAAGTGCCTTGGAAAGCTTTGGTAGCAGAATAAGAAGGTGCCGCGCCAAGTCCCTTAGTGCCAGCAATGCTGCTGATGGCGGCTATGTGCCCTCCACCGTGCGCTGCCATGTAGCGATAGGCAGCCCCTATCATACGCGCAAAACCCAGTCCATTGGTATTCACTGTTTTGAGCTCTATGTCCGGCTCCAGTTCCATATTCTGGTTGCCGACTCCCGAAGCATAGAATAAAAGATCCATGCCCCCAACTTTGTCAATAAGCTCCTGCAGATGCGCTGGGGCATCATCGCTCGTTACATCTATAACTTGTGTCTGCACCTTCTCGGGGGCGGTGTCGCGCAACTGTTCCAGCTTCTCAAGCCTGCGCGCTGCCACGCCAAGGTTCCACCCCTGCTCAAGCAGCAATCTTGCCACTTCGTATCCCAGTCCCGATGAGGCTCCTATTATTATAGCTTTTTTCATAATTAGCAAGTTGTAAGCCTTGCAAAGGTAGGACATTTATTAATATTGTGCAAGCCATTGTAGGTTTTCACACAATTTTCCAAAACTTGCCATGAAAAAAGCACAAAACATGCAACTTTTTTTGCGTGACTTAGATATTTATCTTACTTTTGCAAAGAAAAATAAGAATTACTAAAAATAAAACTTGTATATGAGTAAAATCACATGTCCCAAATGTGGGAATTCAGTGCCCGAAGGCTCTGCTTTTTGCAACCGCTGCGGCAATAGAATTGAACCCGAAAACTATAGCAGAAACAGCCGTTATGAACAAGATGACGACTGGAACAATGCTCATACAACCAGAATTGAGCAACGCCAAAACAACAAGAAGAACAATGGTGGCAAGAACTATACAATCTATGCACTCATTGCTCTTGCTGTGATTGGTTTCTGCACTCTAGTTTATTGCACACGCTGCAACAAGACCACTCGACAAGCTGGTCCTCTGACCACCGTTGACGAGAGTGCAGCCGCCTGTGCCGACACGCTGCAACGCGCCCTCAACGACTTTAACTATGTGGGCGACGGAGCGCGCATAGTCTATGCTTCGCGCGTCACAGGTTCACAGCCTGGCACCAACGATGTCATTGTGGGTATCACACAAAAGACTGGCGAGTTCTACAAAATCTATAAACTCACCAAGAAAGAAGGCAAGTGGACCATCGATCCCGAGAACATAAAGCAAATTTCCACAGCAGGCTATGACGTGACCTTCGACCAAGACAAGATGATGGCTGGCCGAGATATCATTCCACAAGTGGTGACGATAGGCGGAAAGAAATATTTCTTCTATGCCTTTATGCAAACTCCCTCGGGCGATCAAAGCAAAGCACAGGTGGTGCTCAACATGTACGACGTTGAGACTCGCGCCATCACCACCGCAACCTACGAGGGTGAGTTCCAGAACGTCAACAGCGAGAGGGTGATCGTCTGCAACCCGGCAACTGGCTCTAGCGAGGTAGTGAAATGGATGAACGAGACAGCACGCAACTTCATACGCATCATTCGCTTCCAGGGTGAGGAACAACAAGCCGAAGAGGAAGAGAAGAAAGAGGAGGAACAACCTGTTGAAGAAGAGAAACCAGCTGAGGAAGTTAAGCCTGAGCAACCCGAGAATTCGGCAGTGACCGAGGTTAAAGACAAAGACGACGCAATGTTCAAGATTGAAGATGTCGCTAAGACCGTGCGTGCTGGAAACTTCAAAGTTATGCTTCTCAAAAACGGTAGCGTGGTAAGTTATAATACAGCTACTGGCCAAAACTCTAAGATACATGGCGGTGGCGCTAAGGACATTGGCTTCTATGACACTGCAAATGGCATCATCAGCATTCGCAACAACGACGACACTCGCAAGCGAGTAAACCTCAACACAGGGCAAATCGTTAACACCGAGGCTGCTCCTCAACCCGAGAAGAAGGAGGAACCCAAGAAAGAGGAGCAAAAGAAAGAAGAACCAAAGGCTCCTTAACACTACTGCAAGCAAAACCTTCAACACAATTATGGAGTTCATTCCTCTGGACAAAATACTGGCACGCGGCGAGAAAAGCATCTCACCGCGTGCTTTGTATAGCTTGCTGCAACCACTGGTTGAGGCTCTTATCGAGTGGAGAGATAGCGGCAGCACCGGCCACTCTCTCAACCTCCGGTCGATAGAGCTTAGCAGCGATGGCAAGCACGTGAGAATCGTTGACGCCAGCAGCGATGAGGCGCAGAACATCATCAACTATGGTCACGTCCTACGCTATGTCATCCCCTTCAGCACCCTCAGCAGCAAGCGCCTTGCTACCATAGCCCAGCAATGCTGCCACGGAAAAGTCGCTAACCTCGAAACTCTCCACCTCATGCTTGAGCGCATGGTGAGCAGCACAATCTACAAGATCCTTCTCGCAATCCTTATCATTGGATTCGCCATCCTCGCAATCTACCAGATTCTGCACTGACAAATTTTGAAAAAAACGGCATTATTATATAACTTTGCGTCGGTAAAAGCTTGATAACTATGACAAAAAACCTTTTTAGAAAAAATAGATTTTTACTCCTAGTGATAGCACTGGTAATCAGCGCCACCCAGGCGCATGCCGTGTTCAAGGAGCGCGACTTTGGCAAGACAATAGATGTGCTGTGCGCCGAACTTGAGATGAAGTATAAGCAGCAGAAACAAACCATGAAAGAGATGGAACTGCGGGCACAAAAGCAACATGAAAGACTTGTCGCCACCATGCAGCAAATCGACCAGATATCGCTTATCCTGTACTCACAAAACAGCGATTTCACCTTCGACATGGCCTACGCTTGTCAGCAGGCTACCGACCTGTATAACAACTCACATATCGCCCATGTGCCCTTCGACAAGATAATGTCAAGGATGGATGCCGAAATCGAGAGATATGACAGCCTCATCAATGTGCTCAAGCACATCTCTCCTGCTATTGAGAACAACGAGAAGAGCTCACTGACCGAGGTCGCCGACAGCATCATGCAGGTGCAACAAGCCGAAGGCAATGGCAGCACACTCAACCATGATGCCATTAATGACCCCAAACTTGATGTGGAGAATGCGGCACTCTATGTGCTTAATGACAAGGAAATTAAGATAAGAGAAAGATGTATCTTCTATGCCGAAGCGTTGCGCGACAACAACATAAAGATTAAGGAAAAGATGAGCGCCGACAAACGTTATTACGACGAAGTGGCTGAAAAACTCAACGCGCTCAACTCCTATGCTTTAAAGCAATATGAAAATCTGCAAAACAGCATCTTCCGCAACGGGGGCAACAACTATTTCCAAGTGCTTGCATCGCTTGGAAACAACTACGGCAGGATAAATACCCAACTACGAGAGAAATACCAAGAACTCAACCGCGATGGCGGTAGAACCAATATCAAAAGCCAGTGGCGAGGACCGGTAATCATTATGACATCGGTTTTCATCCTTTTTTATATCTTCATCGCAACGGTATTGAGCGCCATTATCCTGAGATGGTGCCTTCCCAAGAAGATAAGGAACAACCCCAGCTACAAGCGCCGTCGCACCATGATAGGCCTCGCCTGTGGCGTGTTCCTCTTCTCGGTGTTCATTACCATTGCCAATTCTCTCATGCACCACAACTTCATTGTTATGGCAATAGGCATAACACTTGACTATTCCTGGCTGCTGTTTGTTATTCTGCTGTCACTGCTCATCAGGCTAAGCAGCAAGCAGATTAATGCTGGTGTGATGGTATATACCCCCTTCATGCTCATGGCGTTTGTGGTAATAGTGTTCCGCATTATTTTCATCCCTAACAATGTTGTTAACCTCATCTTCCCACCACTCATGCTGGCGTTCACTATTTGGCAATTTATCGTCGTCAAGAAGCGCCATGTGAAGATTCCTACAACAGATATCATTTTCTCTACCATATCGCTAATTGCTATGATTGCTTCGTGCATCCTGGCTTGGATAGGCTACACACTGCTTGCCGTGCAGATCATGGTGTGGTGGTCGTTCCAGCTGGCATGCGTCCAAACCATCGTGTGCCTCTACGACCTCGCCAAGATGTTTAACGAAAGATATATCGTCAAGCGCATCATGAAAGATGAGACCGCGAAACTTAAAGGCAAAAACAAGAAAAATAGCGAGAAAAAACTCTTTAACAAGATTTTATCTCTAGAGAAAAATGGTGACTATATTAACCAAACTTGGGCCTACGACATCTTTATAAAGGTGGTATTGCCTGTGCTGGCGGTTCTCTCGGTGCTCATAAGCATTCTATTTGCGGTCAACATGTTTGACATGAAGCAATTGCTGGTGAAATATTTCTACCACAATTTCATCGACCAGCAAGGCATCATCCAGATTTCGCTCTACAAGATTGTGCTCGTGAGTGCGCTGTTCTTTGTGTTCTATTATATCAACTACGTGGCTCACTCGCTATACCGACGATATAAACTCAAGCAGTTTGCCAAGACCGATTCGACCCGCCGCCCCAACATTACCCTTGCTAACAATATCATCACCATTGTGGTGTGGGGTAGCTTCTTCATCTTTGCTCTCGTGCTCTTCAAGGTGCCCAAGAGTGGCATATCGCTAATCTCGGCTGGCTTGGCGACTGGTCTCGGATTTGCCATGAAAGACATTCTCGAGAACTTCATCTATGGACTCTCGCTGATGTCGGGACGTGTGCGCGTGGGCGACTATATCGAGTGCGACGGCATCTTGGGAAAAGTGGAGAGCATTGGCTACCAGAGCACTCAGATTGTGACACTCGATGGCAGTATTATAGCGTTTCTCAACACCTCGCTGTTTAACAAGAATTTCAAAAACTTCACTAAGAACCATAGCTACGAGTATGTGAAACTACCCATTGGTGTGGCCTACGGAGTAAAAGTGGATGAAGTGAGAGAATTGCTCGAGACCAATCTTAATACCCTCAACGACACCACCAGTGTCACAGGACGCCCTGTGATACAGAAGAAACAAGGCTTCAAGGTGTTCTTTGGCGACTTTGGCGAAAGCTCAGTAGATCTCATTGTGGCATTCTGGGTACTCGTTGAAGAGAAGATTAATTTCGTTTACAAGGTTAAAGAAACCATCTACAACACCTTGCAGGACAATAGTATTGAGATTCCTTTCCCACAACGCGACATTTACATCAAGCAGGTGGCAGGAACTTCATCAGATAAAGCAAAAAAGAAATAACGAGACAGCAAAAATATGCCACAAAACCTTATTTTATAAAATTTTAATTAAATTTATGTCTCTATTTCTATAGATTATATCTAACTTTGCAAGCTTGTTCTGATTGAAGAACTACATTTTAACATTAACACAACACCTTTTATATATAAAATGACAATAGGTTTTGATGGTATAAGAACGGTAAACAGTAAATCCCAACTGTGTTATTACGACCGTCTCTTGATTTCGTCGCTAGGTATGGAATATCCTAGAGACTCTTTTATGGTATATACTCCCGAAAACTCTAGTGACCGTGGCCTATCGTGGCTGCTTTCTATATCGAGTGTACACCTGAAAACTCCATATAAGGCTTTCAGCAAATGGTTATGGCGCAACCGCAGCGGCATTTTCACCGACTTCCACCGTCATGGCGTGAAAGTGTTTCACGGCCTGGACTCAGTGCTGCCCTCGGGGCATGGCAAGGAGAAAGTGAGAATGGTGACCACCGTGCGCGACCTCACCTTCAAGCGATTCATGAACGACTACACTTGGTTTGAGAAACTAAGGCGTAGTTCCCGCATAGGCCATGCCTGCAAGAGAGCCGACCGCATCATTGCCACCAGCGAGTATATCAAGGACTCTATAATCAAGAAGTATGGCACCAGTGCCAACAAGATTGATGTCATCTATACTGCCTACCGCGATGAGTATATCGAGAACCTAAAGGACCCTATTTTCATCCAGAACACTAAGGGAAAATACAACCTGCCGTCTAACTTCATTCTCGCAGTCACCGACTTTGGGGATTTGAGCAACATGGAGACTCTATATAAGGCTTTCGCTAAAATTGATGACAAGAAAATCGACCTCGTCATCATTGGCAAGAAGAATGATCGATATAGGCAACTCAAGCGTCTCGCCGAGAAACTCAACATCGAGGAGCGCATAGTGAGAGTATCGAGTGTGAACAAGCACAACTTCATGTGCCTGTATGCGCTTTCAAAAGCCTTTATTGACCCCTCGATTGCCGACGGTATGGGACAGTGCGTCATCGAGGCGATGATTAGCGGCACACCACTCATCACCAGTGATGACGGATGCCACCGCGAGATTGCAAAAGATGTTGCCCTCTATTTCAATCCTAAGAATGAGGAACAACTCGCCAAGCACATCAACACCGTGCTAAGTTCCCCCGATAGATGCAAGGCGTTGACCGACAAGGGTAAAGAACTCGCTGCAGCATTCACCCAGCATAATCTGGCGCAAAGCACAATGCTCACCTACGACCGAGCTAGAGGCAAAGCGTAGGTTAAGTGATAAGTGTTAAGTGTTAAGTGTTAAGTGACTGCGACTTTTCGCAGTATAGGGGACCGCGATTGCGATTTAAGACAATCAATACACCGCAACTTCCTCATGTTCAAGTGTTTTTATCCATACGAATATGTTGAAGATGTCTTTTCTATCAACTACCAAGCCCTTCGTGACAAGGGCTACAAGGGGTTGATAATGGACATCGACAACACTCTCGTGCCGCATGGCGCCGACTCCACCGAGCAGATTGATGCCCTTTTTGCCAAACTCAACTCGATGGGGTTCACCACCCTGCTGCTCTCCAACAACAACCGCCAGCGCATTGAGCGCTTCGCCGCCAACATACACACGCTCTACATTGAGGAAGCCGGCAAGCCTCACCCTGCATGCTACATTAAAGCGGTGGAGATGATGCAACTCACCACGAGCAAGGTGGTGGTAATTGGCGACCAGCTGTTTACCGATATCTATGGTGCCAACCGCAGCCACTTGCCAAGCATCCTTGTCAAGTACATTGGCTACTACAAAAAAGAGAAGAAAGGCATCCGCCGCAACCTTGAGAAGATAGTGCTCTGGTTTTATTCTCACAGCAAGCGTTATCAGCATCGATTATTCTGAAAACCACAAATCACAAAACCATGAGAAAGAGAAAACTGTTCTGCGAAATAAGCCCCACCACCTACGCCATTGCACTGAGGAAACAAATCGTCACACGCCACATCAAGAACTTCTTGGGTAAGGAAAAATGGGCAAAGACCTTCCATGAGGAGAAACTATCAGTGATGGTGGCCTCGCACAGCAGCGACATGATAAAGCGCGGACCTGGCATCGACCCCCAGCTGCAACTTAATAAAGCCGACAATATAAGGCTCGCATGCAGCAAGATTAATGGGCTTATCATCAAACCAGGCGAATCATTCTCTTTCTGGAGATATGTGGGAAAGACATCAAAGAAAAACGGGTTCACCGAGGGCAGAATCATCGCCAACGGCAAGCTCATTGCTGGCGTGGGAGGTGGATTGTGCAACCTTGCCAACACCATCAACATCGTGGTGCTACACAGCCCCATGACCATCACCGAGCTGCACCACCACAGCGATGCCCTTGCACCCGACCCCGATGGCAAACGAGTACCCTACAGCGCTGGCACGTCGGTGAACTACAACTTTGTCGATTACCGCTTCCGCAACGATACCCGACAACCCGTACAGCTGTGTGCCTGGTGCGATGGCGACATCCTCAAGACCGAGCTGCGCACCACCGCCCACTACCCTACCACCTATCGCATTGTGGAAGAAGGTCACCACTTCCATAAAGAGCCCAACGGCAAACTCTATCGCGTCTCAAAAATCTACCGCGACACCATCGACCGTGCCACAGGCAATGTCACAGAACACAAGCTACACTGGAACAACCACTCCGAAGTGATGTTCGACTATGCTCTGATACCACAAGAATTGATAGATTGATGCGACATCGCCAACCTCAATTATGATTTCATTTTGACTGAATTATTATCATCTTGTCCAAATGAATTCAAAAAATGTGTATCTTTGTAGGTTAAACTAAAAAAGACCACCCATGATTACTGGCGAAATCAAAACCGTATTGACAGCATTTGGGATACCTTCTGGACAGGCGGTATTACCAACTCCATAACAATTCTCGAACAGATGACCTATCTGTTCTTCATGAAAATGCTCGACGATGCACAGCGCACTCGTGAGGCTAACGCTAATGCCTTTGGTGTTGCTGTGAGCGAACCCACTTTCAAGTATGGCTCGTGGCACAATCCCGAGACCGACCGTGACGTGCCCTTCAACGACTTGCGCTGGAGTGTGTTCAAGAACAAAGACCCCGAGACGATGTTCCGTCTAGTGAGCAAGGACGTGTTTGTCTATATCAAGACGCTCAACGAGGGCAAGGAGAGTGCCTACAGCCGTTTTATGGAGAATGCCACCTTCCTTATCCAGAGCCCTCGCACGCTCACCAAGATTGTCGAGGGCATCGACCACCTCGACATGAACAACCGTGACACTATGGGCGACGTGTATGAGTATGT
>JAEEGL016924452.1_pt1 | contig 10207 bp, 7 predicted proteins | sample 9134231 | NCBI WGS metagenome assembly JAEEGL01 (sample SAMN16246548, study PRJNA631951) | gut metagenome | biome: gut microbiome; feature: rumen; material: fiber-attached | host: Bos | place: Iran: Karaj | collected 2018-10 | reverse complement strand
CAGATGTTCTTAAGCTTTGCGCGAAGGTTACTTACATGCACGTTAAGGGCATTATCTTCGGCTATGTACTCCTCTTTCCAGATGCTCTCGAAGAGGTTAGCTTTGGAGAAGACCTTGTCGGGATATTGAAGCAGCATCTGAAGGATAGCGAACTCTTTGGCTGTGAGGGATAATTCCGTGCCGTCAAGAGAAGCGGTGTTGTTGCCCTCGTCTATGCAAAGACCGTTGTATTCGAGTGCATTTCGAGAGCCCTGCATAAAGCTTGCTCTTCTAAGGTTACTCTCTATCCTTGCAAGCACTTCCTCCAAGTCGAAAGGCTTGGTCATGTAGTCGTCCGCACCGAGGCGGAGAAGATCGATCTTATTCTGTGTAGTCTCCTTGGCTGACACGACGATTACGGGGATCATGGAGATCTTACGGATGTCGGCAAGCACCATGTCGCCGTTCTTATAAGGGAGCATCAGATCCAGTATAACGAGGTCCACATTGTCGTTCTTAACCGTGTCTACCGCCTTAAGTCCGTCGAATAAGGACAGCACTTCATACCCGTTATCCTTAAGGAAACTGGATACGAGCTTATTTATCTCCTTATCGTCTTCTACAATTAAGATCTTGGACATTACTGGAAGTCCTTAAGAGCCTTCTTCTCCATTACTACGAGGAGCGTAGTGGATTCTGTGATGGGGCGATGGGGATCTGCAAAATCCCACTTGTCGCTCTTGCCCTTCATGCCTACTACGTTGATGTTGTTTTCCTTACGGATATTAAGCTCTGCAAGGCTCTTGTTAAGCCACTTCTTCTTGGGCTTTATCTCTACCATGCAGAGGTTGCCGTCTACGTCGAAGAAGTCGAGTACGGAAGAGGAAGCAAGGATCCTGGCGGATCTCTGTCCATTCTCATTCTCTGGGTCTACTACCTTGTCTACGCCTACCTTCTTCAAGATGGAAGCCATTCTCTGAGATCCTGACTTAGCTATAACGAAAGGCACCCCCTGGTCCTTTGCGATAGATACGGAGAGGATGCTCGCCGCGAGATTGGAACCCATTGCCGTGCACACGATATCCATGTTGCCGAGGCCCAGTTCCTTTACTTCGTCTTCGTTGCCGAGGTCTGCACAGACAGCCACCGTCGACTTGGACGAGAACTCGTTAATAAGGTTCTCGTTGGAGTCTACTACCATAACGTCTGCACCTAATGCGTACATGCTCTCTGCAAGGCTTCTGCCGTACTTACCAAGACCTAATACTGCGATTGAAATACTCATATATCTTCCGCTCCTTAACCTACATAGAATTTGCCTTCTGCATATTCGATCCTGTCCTTACCGGACTTCTTACCTGCGAAGAAAAGTACCAGCGATATAGGACCGATCCTTCCTAAGTACATCACACAGATGATGACTATCCTTCCGAACACGTTAAGTGTCGGCGTGATCGCTCTGGAGAGGCCTACAGTAGCAACTGCACTTATGACCTCGAAGAGCGAATCTTCCATATTTACGTCGTTGGTAAGAAGGATAAAGAGCGTGCCCGTAAATGCTACCGCGATGCTCACCGTAAGGATAGCCGCTGCCTTACGCATAAGCTCCTCAGTGATGCGAGACTTAAAGACTACCGCTTCCTTCTGACCTCTCATGAATACGATGACGTTCATTACTACGATGAACATCGTAACAGTCTTAACACCGCCTGCAGTACCGATGGGGGAACCTCCCACTAGCATCAGGAAATATCCGATAAGAACCGATACGGAAGAGAGATCCTGCTGTGGAACTGCCGCGAATCCCGCTGTCCTGTATGTAACCGACTGGAAGATACTGTTTACGATCTTATCCTTAAGACCCATATCAGCCATGGTACCTGCGTTATTGTACTCTGCCGGGAACACGATAAGAGCGCCTACAGAGATAAGCACGAATGTAAGGAAGAGAACGAGCTTAGTATGCACTCCGAACCTCTTTATGGTCTGCATGGGAGTATAGCCGTTCTTAACGCCGCTTCTGACCACACGGGATACATCGAACCATACAACGTAACCCAAGCCTCCCATAACGATAAGAAACATGGTGATGCAAAGAACACCCGTATCCTTATTGAAGCTTATAAGAGAGTCGGGACCTAAGATATCGATACCCGCATTACAGAAAGCTGAGATCGCGGTAAATACGGAATACCAGATGCCGTTTACAAGACCGTATCTGGGAATGAACTCTATGGCATAAAGTGCAGCTCCGATGCCTTCTACGATGAAGGTCCACTTAAATACCTTTACCAGGAATGACAACAGACCGTGTCCCAGGTCAAGGTTCATGGCATCTATAAGGAGCTTTCGATCCTGAAGCGAGAACTTCCTGTGGGATGCCAGGAGCACCATGGAAGTAAAGGAGATGATTCCCAAGCCTCCGAGCTGGATCAGGATGAGAATTATTATCTTACCTGCCAAAGACCAATATGCATATGTATCTACTACTACAAGACCCGTAACGCAGGTTGCCGTCGTAGCCGTAAAGAGAGCCGTAACAAAATCAGTAAACTCACCTGAAGCCGAAGCGAAAGGCAACATCAGCAAGATCGTGCCCAATACTATTACAAAGAGAAAACTGAAAGGTACTACATATGCCGGAGAGAGCCTTATCCTGCCCTCTTCGTAGACCTGCTTACGCCCCGTGACAAAATCACCTAACCTATCCATATACCCCTTCATTCAACAAAGTTAGAACTATTTGTCTATTAATATAACTTTTATAGGATGATATGTCCAATGAATGATACCTCTTCTTTGCTACAATAAGCACATATCAAGCGCCAAGGGGGATCAACAATGAACGACCTTTCTCACAGAAAAGCCAAGAAGCGCGTACGCATCACGAAGCCTGACGGCAGCACGGCAGCAGGAGTGCAGGTACGTGTTAAGCAGACTTCTTCCGAGTTCTTGTTCGGATGCGGTGCATTCGATGCAGTAGCGATGTTCGCAGCCCCCGACGAGGAGATCAGAGCAAAAAGCCTCGAGCGTATGGAGAAGTGGGCGAAGCTCTTTAACTTCGGAACACTTCCTTTCTACTGGGGCGGATACGAGCCCGTTGAAGGACAGGTCAATGAAGAGTCCCGCATGAAGGCAGCCGAGTGGCTGATCTCCAAGGGCAAGACCGTTAAGGGTCATCCTCTTTGCTGGCATACGGCTTGCGCCGACTGGCTCATGGAATACGACAACGAGACTATCCTTAAGAAGCAGCTTGCACGTATCGACAGAGACGTTACAACCTTCAAGGGTAAGATCGATATGTGGGATGTTATAAACGAAGTAGTGATAATGCCCGTATTCGATAAATACGATAATGCGATCACAAGGATCTGCAACGCCAAGGGACAGGTAGGACTTGTTAAGGCAGTCTTCGACGAAGCCCGTCAGATGAATCCCGACGCTACACTTCTTATAAACGACTTTAATACAAGCAAGGCATACGAGGAACTCCTCGACCGCATCCTTGACGCAGGCGTGGTACCGAGTGCCATCGGTATCCAGTCCCATCAGCATCAGGGCTATTGGGGCAAGGATAAGCTCTACGACGTATTGGAGAGATTCGGAAGGTTCGGCCTCCCTATCCACTTCACCGAGAATACACTTATCTCCGGCGACATAATGCCAGCTTATATCGAAGACCTTAACGACTGGCAGGTCGAGGAATGGCCTTCAACACCCGAGGGCGAAGAGCGCCAGGCAAATGAGATGGCAGAGATGTATACGATCCTCTTCGAGGACAAGAACGTACAGGCTATAACGACATGGGACTATACGGACGACTGCTGGCTTCACGCACCTTCCGGATTAGTTCACAGCGATAACTCCACAAAGCCTTCTTACGATAAGCTCATGAGCCTTATCCACGGCGAATGGGAGACAGACCTTACTCTCGTTACGGACAGTGAAGGCTATATCGAATTCGAAGGATTCAAGGGTGATTACGAGATCACATCCGAGGGCGGCATCAGCATGAAGGTGTCACTTAAATAACCAATAACTTCTTATCCAATACCTTTGTCTGCTTACGAGGCCTCAGGCTTCGTAAGCAGATTCTTTATGCGCTTATTTCCAAGGCTTACAAGCCAAGCAAGAGGTACGGATACCGCAAATACGACGATAACGTATACGAAGATATTTCTGATGGGAGTCTTGGACATTGCTCTCTCAAGGATGATGTAGGGTCCGAAGATCTCTACGAATAATCCGTGTACAAGATAGAGCTCCAAAGTGATGGTTCCGAGGAACTTATTAACGGGATTACCGATCTTCACCTTAAGGCTTACCGCCATTGCCAGGAAAGCAACGGAGACAGATGAGATGCACTGACCTGCAAGGCTCCAGTTGTTGATCTGCGCTTCAGTCATCTGAAGATGGTTCATCTCAACGATACCCCACATGTTATAACCGATCTGATAGCCGAGCCATGTGATGATGATAAACAGGATGACCCATACGGCGTGAAGCTTCTTAAAGATCCACGTAAATCCCTTCTCGAACTTAGATACGAGGATACCGATAAGGAACATGTGAGATGTGTTATACCACCATGTTCCTCTTCCCGTTCTCATGCACCAGTAGTTCCATCCGATGGTACCTAAGGCAACGATAAGGATGCCGAACCAGTCCTTCTTGATGAACCTGAATCCCAGCATAAATACGAGGTAAAGAACAAGGATACAGTAGATATACCATGCATAAGGATGCCACTGAAGGATATCCTTCTGACGGACGTTATACTTCTTTGCAAGAGCTACAAAACCTGCGAAAGTAAGGAAGAACGGAATAAGGATCGGGACATATCTCTTGAAAAAATACTTATCGAAAGAAGCCTTATTGTTCTTTGCACTCTTATACATACCGAATCCCGAGAAGAACAGGAAGATCGCTACGAGAAGATGTCCTATAAGGATAAACTTCTCAAGGCCGGGCTTGATGTAATATTGCGGGAGCCAGAAAGCGGATCTGTGTTCCGCACAGTGATGGAGAACGATACCGAATGCGCAAAAGCCCAGGATGGCCTTTGTCTGAGAGAAGGACATGGCATCTTCGTTCCACTCTTTGAACTTGCAGAACTTAGCGCCGACAAAAAGGATCGCAAACCACACTGCGATCCAGATCCAATTGGAGTACTGAATCAAGATATCCATAAGATACACCCCGCCAACAAGCTTTAAACTTCTTAGATTATAACGATGGATACCCTGACGACGAACCCGACAAACGATAGTAACAGGCGGTATTTTCTCGCAGAAAGATCGGGGACCTCTTACGAGATCCCCGACAAATAAAGGTAGGGTTTAAGGAATGAGCTGATAATTGTCATGCAAATAAAGCGAATGCTGCGCAAAGTCCGGAGAAGATATTTGCACAAGCGTGGATCGTCCATCCGGGGATAAGAGAGCCGCCTGCCTTCTTCTCATTGATGAAGCCCATAGCCCAGCCGATAGCACCTGTGAATACTGTGATAAGAGCTGCTTTAACGGGAGAAGTTACGGAGAAGAACATAATGCCGTGCATTACGCCGAAGATAACTGCCTGGATAAGGTTGCCTGCTGCAAAACCGAAGCGGTTTGCGATCCTCTTAAGAAGGAATCCTCTGAATACGATCTCTTCTGCAAGAGCTGTCTTGCAGATAGCGTAGATAAGAACTGTAGGGATCGCCTTAACGCCGAGTCCCGCGAACTCTGATGTTGCCATCTCAACGCCCTTAAGAGAAGAAAGGATGAATACTGATAATACCAAGAAAAGTGCTGCTACAACTACTGTCCAAAGAGCTGTCTTGTTGTCCTTAGCGTTGTCGATCTTCTTAAGTCCGATCCACTTGAAGAAGTTCATCTTCTTTCTTGCCGTAATAAGCCACCAGATGAAAGGAATAAATGCGAAGATCGCTACCTGGATGATGCTGCCTGTTAACATTGAGATTGCCATTGTTCTGTCCCTCACTCACGCTTGTTTTTGTTTTATGAGCCTAGTATAGAGGGCTAACATTAACACCTGACACGCCAAACCTTAACGTTGCCTTAACCTTAACTTGGATTGCACAGAAAATGGAACAAAGATCGGTCATTTTTGTGCCGTTTTCTGTGCCAAGTAATCTCGCGCATAAAAATATCCCGCTCCTGCCGAAGCGGGAACGGGATATACAGTAGTTTAGATCATCCTAACCAAGGAATTACATTGAGACAACAGCCTCGAAGTAGAATACACCATCGGGTGTTACATAACCGTCGATCGACATGGAACCTTCCATGTCCTCGTACTCAACTTCACCGGAGAATGTAAGACCGTCATCTGTCTCTTCTTTCTCGAACTCAATACCGTCTTCCTCTGCTGCGGAATCAAGCATTGTATTTGCATATGCCAAAGCATCCTCGTAAGTTGTGAAAGCTGCACACTGTACCATTGTGAAGCCGTCAGCATCTGCGGAAGACTCGTCTGCTTCTGTATCAACATGAACGCTCATAGAACCGCCCATACCCATGAAGCCCTCGATGTATGTATCTTCATCTACTTCTGCGTCAAGCTGATCAACAGGGATAGCATAGAGCTCCATACCGGCGTCGAGGCACTCCTGAGCTGCTGCTGCAACGCCCTCTACCTCGAAGTCCTCAGCTGCAGCGGAGTCAGGCATCTCAAAGCCCATATCGTCTTCGTCGAGGGAAACTTCTGTCTCTTCCTCTGTTGTTGTTGTCTCTTCTTCTGTAGTTGTAGTTGTTGCCTCTGTTGTAGTAGTTGTTGTCTCTTCCTTAGTTGTCTCAGTTGCTGCGTTACAACCTGCAAATGCGAAGCCTACTGTAAGGCAAAGCGCGATAGCCATCATCTTGAATTTTGTGTTTTTCATAAGTTTTCTCCCTTATTCATAATGGTTTGTGTTTGCTAACACAATTGCAATTATACTCGAGGGGCACCCCCCGTCAATAAACTTAATCAATTCTTTATAACTTTTCGCAAAAATCTTAAACTCCATTTTATCCTCGATTAATCCTAGTGCCTTAAGATAGGGGCATACAAGGAATAGGGAGGCAGACAAACATGAGAAATAACACAATGGCTTTCTTAAGTGCGGGCGTCGTAGCTTTGTTCTGCATCATTACGGCGGCCGTGGAGTTCATGGCAGGATCCGTGGCAAACGGCTTTATCGCCATCGCAGTACTTCTTCTTACGGCATCACTTCTTATGATCAAGGTAAGACTTAAGAATCAGAAGGTGGTAGATTCCACTCTCGCGTAAAAGACAATTTCTTCATAACCACCTTAGAACGCGTCACGCATCTGTGTGATGCGTTCTTTTATTATGGAAGTTATCTCTTCTTCCGTCTTGCCTGCGCAGGATACGGGCGTGCCGAAGACGATCGTAAGCGGGAGCTTTCCGAAGATCTTGGGAAGCTTTCTTCCTACGGGATATATCTTCCCTGCGCCCTTGATATAAACAGGTACGACAGGAACGCCCGAAGATAACGCCAGCATGGCAGCGCCCTTTTTGAATTCGCCTAACTCTCCCGTTCTTGTCCTGGTACCTTCAGGATGTATAAGAAGGTAACGTCTCTCCTTCTTTATCACTTCTTCCGCCCTCTTAAGGCAGCCCGTGAAGTCTCCGGAGCGGTCTACGGGTATTCCTCCCTGTGCTCGAAATGCAACCTTAGACCAAAAGCCCGTAAGGAATTCTTCTGCAGCTATTGTGGAGACAGAACCCAAAGAAAGCTCTTTTCCCAGGGCCGTCCATACCCATAAAGGATCTGCCATAGTCTCGTGATTGGGACAGAATATGACATGCCCGGTCGGGATATTCTCCAATCCTTCAACCTTAAAGTCATAGGCATGTCTTGAGAAGAAAGAGAAAAACTTAAAGAAAGCCTTATCTATACTTTTAAGAGGAAGAGGATAGATGCTGTAGTCGCATTCTGAAGCGGCAACGGAAGAGGACCCCAACGTTGCTGCGAGAGAACGTGCATTTCGACATGTATAGAGGTCCTTAACAGCGATATCCATGCCTTTGTCGGAGGCCGTAGATACGAATTCCATTGCGGCAAAGCTGTCGCCTCCTATCTCGAAAAAATCGTCCGTAACGCCTACTCGGGGCTGCTTTAGGACTTCCTCGAAAATCTCGCAGATCATCTTCTCCATGTCGGTAGAGGGAGCTGTATACTCTCTTGAAGAAGCGGTAAAGCTTACTTCCGGCAGTGCCTTACGGTCTATCTTGCCGCTGGCTGTCTCGGGCATCTTATCTATCTTCTTTATAACCTTAGGTACCATATAAGGCGGAAGTTCACGAGAAAGATATTCCTTGAGGTCCGCTTCCTCCAACGTGCCGTCAGCCGTGTAAAAGCCTGCAAGATAAGGCTCTCCCGAAGTATCCTTGCGGCATACGACGGCAGATAAGTCCACGCCCTCTGCCTTAGCCATAGCGCACTCGATCTCGCCTAACTCTATACGAAGACCTCGAAGCTTTATCTGGTTGTCGCGCCTTCCGCAGAACTCGATATTGCCGTCAGGGCGCATCCATCCCATATCGCCTGTCCTGTACATGGTATAACCCACACGGAAAGGATCGGGAACAAATCTCTCCGAAGTAAGCTCCGGATTATTAAGATATCCCTTACCTACGCCGTCGCCTGATATAACGATCTCGCCCATAACCCCCGTGGGACAAATGGATAAGTCCTCGTCCAGGATATAGACGGAAGTATTGGCAACAGGGCGTCCTATATGGATGTCGTCATCTGTAATAAGCGTAAGGGTCGACCACACGGTAGTCTCGGCAGGGCCGTAGACGTTGTAAATAGAAGCCTTTGTAAGGGACCGAAGATCTGTCAGCAAAGCGGGAGTCAGCTCTTCGCCACCAAGCAATATCTTATGCAGTGAACCTACGGCGGATCTGAAATCCTTATCCAGAAGATAGCTTCGCATCTTAGTCGGGGTCGTCTGAATGACATCGACTCCCGAGCGGATAAGAGGCGCCAGGAGCTTTCCGGACATCACGGATGCATCGTCAGCAAGCACTATCTTAATGCCGTTAATAAGCGCAAGAAGACTCTCGGTGACAAAGATATCAAAAACGATATTTGTGACGGATAAAATGCTCTTATCGGCCTCATCTAAGATCTTTCCGCATACGTTAACACTGTTACAAGAACAGTAATTCAGGACATTCTTGTGCGTGACTGCCGTAGCCTTGGGATTGCCCGTAGAACCGGAAGTAAATATCACATAACACATGGATTCCGGGGGTACAGGAGGGCATTGGAACTTACAGGGAGCATATTCGAAGCCTTCAAGATCCACAGCAGGTATCACGTCGCAGGCACATCCCATCGTCAAAGCGATCTTAGCTCCTACAGTCTTACACATAAGCTCGACCCTGGATGCGGGATAATCGGGAGATACGGGCATATATGCCGCACCTGTCTTAAGGACTGCCAGCATGGCGACGACTACGTAAGGACTTCTAACCGATATAAGAGGTACCACATCTCCGGGACCTATGCCGCGGGATATAAGCTCTGATGCAAGTGAATCCGACTTCGAATCCAATTCTTTGTAAGAGAAAGACTTTCCTTCAAAGCTAAGAGCCTCATCGTCGGGATGTGCCTTGGCATACTGCGTGAATACTTCGTGAACGCAGCTGTCCTTAGGGTAAGAAGCAGCCGTATCGTTATATCCTTCGATCAGGAAATGTTCCTCAGAAGGCGGGATAAGAGATATGTCCCTAACCTTGATATCAGGGTGTTCTGCCATCTGCTCCAGGATGTGCTCCAGCCTTCTTATAAGGAGCACTACCTCTTCTTCGTCGGGAAAGCTTGCAGTCTGGTAATCCGCATTTATCCTGTAGCTTCCGTTGCTGTCACGATCGTCGATATGGATCGCAAGAGGGACTTCTATAAAACCTGTTGAGAACCATATAGTCTGAGACGGAACATCCGTAGTGGAGTTCTGGTAGTTAACGAGGATATCGTAGAGCCAGCCGCTGTATCCGCAGCTGCTCCTTATGCTCTTTGCTATCTCCTCGTGAGATAACCTGCCGTGACGGAAGATACTTCTGTGTACGCGGGATGTCTCTTCGCAAAGGGACAGAGCCGTATCGTCTGCACCTATATCAAGGGACAGAGGTATCGTTGACATGAACATACCGACCGTCTCTTTCTCCGATACGCCGCTCCTTCCAAGGACAGGCGTACCTATAGTTACAT
>JAEEGL016904514.1_pt1 | contig 10207 bp, 7 predicted proteins | sample 9134231 | NCBI WGS metagenome assembly JAEEGL01 (sample SAMN16246548, study PRJNA631951) | gut metagenome | biome: gut microbiome; feature: rumen; material: fiber-attached | host: Bos | place: Iran: Karaj | collected 2018-10 | reverse complement strand
TACCTCGAAGGATGTGGCCTCGCCCGGCGTGGCCACCGCGCCGGCGACGATCACGCGGTTGTGCCGGATTTCCGAAAGGCCCGTCGCCGCGGTGGCCGTGGACCACGCGACCGCGAAACCAGCCAGCGTCGTGAAAGAGCCTTCCACTGGCACGGCTCCCACATCACCACTTCCTCCCGCCGTGCGCAGTTTGTAGCTATAGGCAGTACCCGGCGACAAGCCAGATTGGACGACCGAGAAGGCGTCTGCGGCAACAAGCCCGTTCGTGAGCGTCGTCCAGTTCTCCGGTTCTGTTCCGCCAGATGCCCATACCTTGCACTGGATTGCGCAACTGGCAAACCCGCCGCAGTCCGTCACCGTTCCGGCAAAGGAAACATAGTCATGATGGACGTAGGCAACGCCTGGCGAGGTTCCGGTATCGTTCACCCAGGTCGCTTCCGGCTGAGCGGGCGTCACGAAGTGTTCAGTTTTCACCGTGTCATAGTCGGCCTTGATCCAGTCGGCGCTCACAATGCCAGGCCGGAGACGCACCTCGTCCATCTCGCCATTCAAACGACGACCTTTTTGAGCCACTACTGAAGTCTTATCCGCATTTGCAAAAACATCCTGCGTCGAACAACCAATGCCGATATTTGCATGTTCATTCGTGTTTACAGCCATTTTGAGATTTTTGGATTCAATAAAGGCTCCGTCAATGTAGAAGTCATACGCTGGGACTCCGTTATTTGTTTGATCCTTCCAGATGACGTCAACTTTTCTCCATGTCTGATCTGCCAAAGTTGCTCCCACTCCTTCGTCCGTCAGCACGCAATCGTTGTCGGAATTCTGCCCAAGAACGCCACCGGAGAAAATGCGGACTTTGGATGGCGTGGCACCATCATAGAACTGCACGCCCCATGAGGCACCGCAGTCACCTCTACGGCGACCAAGCAAATAGGAATACGACACATTCCCCCGGGTGCGCATCCAGAACGAGGCATGAAAGTCAGTACCAAGAGAGTCGGCAACCGTATTCTTTACGCCATTCGTGGCATCAACGATAATGCCAGGCGCATGATAGTTGTTAGCTGCGATACGGCGTGCCCGGCCGATTGCACCGTTGTTCTCGTTGACACCCTCGCCAACCGTCGTGTATCCGTGCATTGCGTTGGGGGAGGAATCGGCAATTATTTTGTTTACACCTGTCTCCTTCAAGTGCCAGACGCCGACATAGTCGCCCCACGGGTTGGGATTCTCGACCGCCACGCCACTGGCGACGTTGTAGCACATGTAGAACTTGAATCCCTGCGTCAATTGAGGCACCTTGACCCAGAAAAGCGATTCTCCATTGTGAACCCATGTGTCTTTATCAGATGCGAGACGGGTGCCGTCTTCGGCGAAAAAGGCCACGTCGTGTCCGTAAGTTGTCGTGTGGGCGTCGTTCCACGCGGAGGTTTCATCGTAGTCGAAACTCGGGATGCGGGATTCCGAGACGCGCACGAGGACGGGGAAGTTGGCGAGCGTCTCGGTGCCGGTGTAGCCGGCGACCTGCAGCTTGATCTTGTGGTTGAAGTCCGCCATCGTCAACGAATCGACGGCAAGCGCATTGAACGTCGCAAACGCAAGCGCGGCGGCAAGGATAAGGGATAAGCGTTTCATTGTCATTGTTCTCCTTTCCCCTTATTCGGCCCTTTTCACCTTGAAGAAACGACGGTTGGGAGACTGACCTGTACCAATCACAATCCCCCCGTTGATTCCTCCGTCAACGACTTCCGAGAAGTAGTCCACCTTGAGGTCGTTCGGCGTCTCGCCGGATATTATGGTATACGAAAAGTAGGGAACAGTGTCTGACACCTCAAGCCAGACCTCGCCATCCGAGAAATCAAAATCCGTAATCGTCGGCCGCTTGGCCGTCGGCGGCACGGCGGAAAGCGTAGTTGCGCGAACCGGCTGTGACGTCGAGGGCGTGGCCGCGAGGCGGAGAGCGCCATTCGACGAAGCGGCAGGTTCCATGCTTGAAGCCGTTTGCGGCTCGACCTTCACGCCGCCCTTCACCGCACCCCAGCGATTGACGCGCAGGGGCTTGCCGTCACGCACACCGGCGGGAACACCATTCGCCATACGTGTATCGACAAGGCAGACGGCCCATTCGCCGCCATCGAGTTCCTCATAATCCTTTGCCGGAATCTGGAATATGGCCTCAGGGCACTTGCCGCCCTTCGCGAGCGCGCCCGCGAGCACCACGCGGTCAGTTGCCGAGACGGGAGTGCCGTCGGCGTTGAAGCCGGAGAATGTCGTCCCTGCTGGCGACCAGACGAGCGCATAGCACTCGCCGTCCACGACGATAGAACCGTCCGCATAGCGGTCGGGACCGGGCGTCGAGAACCGCGCCAGCTTGTCGTTTATGCTGCCGCCGCCGCCCGCATAGGCGAATCCAAGGGACAGCACAACACATGCCAGTGCCGCACCCCTGTACGCCAGAAGTCTATTATGCCTTTTCATATTGATATAATATTATATCACATTTCCCCTTTTTCTACAAGAGGGAGAATTCGGGGAAATTTGCGGCACAAAAATTCGCGTTTAGCCATTGTTGGCGTTGCGCCGGGCCGCGAGCGTCGCCTTCCACGCCTTGATCTCGGCGAGGCGTGTCTTGATGCGAGCCTCAATGCCCTCGCCGGTCGGGACGTAGTATTCCGTCCCGACGAGCGAGTCGGGCAGGCACTGGAGGTCCGCGATCTTGTGCTCCTCGTAGTGCGCGAGCTTGTAGCCCTTGCCGTACCCGAGCTCCTTCATCAGTTTCGTCGGGGCGTTGCGGATGGCGAGCGGGACTGGCTCCGCCATGCGGTCCTGGGCGTCCTTCTTCGCGTGTTCGTAGGCGACGTACGACGAGTTGCTCTTTGGCGCGATGGAGAGGTATATGACCGCCTCTGCGAGGTGGACGCTGCATTCGGGCATCCCGATGAAGTGGCATGCGTGGAACGCGGCAACGGCGATCTCCAGTGCGCGCGGGTCGGCAAGCCCGACGTCCTCGGCGGCGAAGCGCGTCACTCTCCGTGCGACATACAATGGGTCCTCCCCGCCCTCCAGCATCCGCGCAAGCCAGTAAACCGCCGCGTCGGGGTCCGAGTTGCGCATGGACTTGTGGAGAGCCGAGATTATGTTGTAGTGCTCCTCGCCGGCCTTGTCGTAGAGGAGCGACCTGCGCGACGTGCACTCCTGGACGCTCTCCGCCGTGACGGTCACCACTCCGTCCTTCTCCTCGCTGTTGAGAATCACCATCTCGAGCGTGGAGAGCGCAGAGCGCGCGTCGCCGTTCGCGAAGACGGCTATCGCCCTGAGGAGACCTTCGTCGATCGACACGTTCCGCCCGCCGAATCCGCGCGGATCGGAGACCGCGCGGGCGAGAAGCGAGACGAGGTCGTCCTCCGAAAGCTGCTTCAGGACGAATACCTTGCATCGCGAAAGGAGAGCGCCGTTCACCTCGAAGGACGGGTTCTCCGTCGTCGCGCCGATGAGGATGATGCTGCCGCGCTCGACGAACGGCAGGAACGCGTCCTGCTGCGCCTTGTTGAAGCGGTGTATCTCGTCAACAAACACTATCGTCTTCTGCCCGTAGGCGCGACCCTCGTCCGCCTCCGCCATCACCTCCTTGATGTCCTTGATGCCGCTAGTGACGGCGGAAAAGGTGATGAATCGGGCGTTGGTCGTGCGGGCGATCACGCCGGCGAGTGTGGTCTTGCCGACGCCGGGCGGCCCCCAGAAGATCATGGATGGCACGGTGTCGCGCTCGATGAGCGTGCGCAGCACCTTCCCCTCGCCGATGAGGTGCCGCTGGCCGGCGACCTCGTCGAGCGCGCGCGGCCTCAGCCGCTCGGCGAGGGGCGTGGACTCGTCCATGCCGGCGGAGGCGAAGAGGGAAGGCTGTGCGTCGCGCCTGCTCATGCGGTCATGCGGCCGTGCGGAACCGCCGCGCCGTCATTCCGCCGGATAGCCGACGGGGTGGTTGAGGTGGATGACGGTGGTGTCGGGAAGTCCGAGCGCCTTCTTCAGCGCAGCGCGGTCCATCGAGCCGCGGCAGACGGTCGCGAGCCCCTTCGCCGCGCAGTAGAGGTAGATGTTGCCGGAGACGATCCCCGCATCGTAGTGGGTGAGCGTGTTCCACGGCCCCTTGTAGACGGGGTCCGACAGGTCGGCCGTTATCAGGACGGAGACCGGGGCCTTCGCGGCGAATGGCTGCTGCGCGGCGATGGCCTCGCGCAGGTCCTGTCCGCAGACCTTGACGAGGGTGTTGGCCTTGGCGTCGTAGCGGTACGCGCCGGACTTCATGATGGCGTACACCGTGATCGTCTGCTTGTTCATCCCCGTCGCGTTGGTGCGCTTGTCTGGACGGTTGAACCCGTTGGCTGCCCACAGGACGCCGGAAATCTCCTTTAGCGGAAGCTCCTTCTCCGAGAAAGAGCGCTCGGAGCGGCGCGCCTTGAGCGCCTGCATCACCGTCTTGCCGGAATCCATGTCGGGCTGCGGCAGCGTGATCGTTCCAGGGCCGCCGAACGCGGTGAGCGCGGCGACGAGGACAATGTTGGACACAATGCATTCCTTGATGTTCATCTCGTTTTTCCTTTCGTCTTTGACGTTACGGCATATTATACCAAAATTCGGCCCCTCGGCCTCAGCATCGCCTCGCGATGCCTTCGCGGGGCTCGGCCTCTGGAGGGATCGTCAGCGGCGCAAGCGGCGAGTCGTCTGCCGGGAGCGAGCGCCACGCGGCGGAGTGGATCGGCAGCCCCTTCTCGCGGAACATCGTCTCGAACTCCGTCCATACCTCCTTCGGACGCGGCATCGGCTCGACGCGCTCGAAGCGCGCATCGGCGGCGAAGCACTCGCACACCGCCTCGAAGTACTCCGCGTGGTCCGTCGCGAACTCCAACTTGCCACCGACCTCGAGGCGCTTCCACAGCGCATCAAGGAAGAGCGGGCCGAACAGCCGGTGCGAGTGGTGCTTCCTCTTTGGCCAGGGATCCGGAAAGAACACGTACACAGTCCTCGCATGGTGCGCAGGCAGCAGATAGTGGAACGTGTACAGCGCCTCAAGCCTGAGGACGCGCGCGTTCGCTATGCCCGCGCGCCGGCATTTGCCGTCGAAGAGCCTTACGCGCCCGAGCATCCGCTCGATGCCGAGGAAGTCGCAGTCGGGGTTCGCCGCCGCACGGGCTGTCAGGAACCTGCCCTTGCCGCAGCCGACCTCGATCTCGAGCGGACGCGACAGGTCGAACTCGAGCGGCCTGCACGGATCCGTCACGCGGATTATGTGCGCCCCGGGCGCCTCCCCTGTCAGTTTGATGGGCATAGCTTGACGAAGAATAGGATGGCGACGGTCCAGTTGATCGCGAGCGAATACAGGTTCGCGAAGAAGTCGTCTATGACGATGCCGAATCCGCCGTGGATCGACTGCAGCCCACGGCATGGCCACGGCTTCACGATGTCAACGGCGCGGACGATGCAGAAGAACACGACCATCGTCCACCACGGAAGCTCGAGGATCGGGATGCCGACGAACGCGATCGGGTAGAGCATCCACTCGTCCGCCGTGATGCGCCCGTCGTCCTTGATGCCGAGCGTCCGCTCCGCTACGCCGCATACCGGGATGGCGAGGAGCGCGAGAGCGAGGCACGCCGCAATCTGCGCCGCGACGGGAAGCGCGGCGAGCGCGTACGCGAGCGCGACGCCCGGCAGCGAGCCGAACGTCCCCGGGGCGAATGGCGCGGCGAACCCGAGGCCAAAGCCCGACGCGACGAATAAGCAGAGTTTCTTCATTCCCTCATATTATACCAAATTATGTTATGGTATAATATCACCATGCAGCGTCTTGACAAGAGGATACTCGAGCTCCATCCCGACTTCTCGCGGTCGCGGATAGAGGGCCTCGTGAAGTCCGGGCACGTTACCGTGAACGGCATCGCCGCGTCCAAGGCCGGGATGAAGGTCGCGGACGGGGACGAAATCACCGTCGTCATCCCGCCCCCTGTCCCCGCCGAGCCGGAGCCGGAGGACATTCCTCTCGCCGTCGTATTCGAGGACGAGGACATGATCGTCATAGACAAGCCGCCGGGCATGGTCGTGCATCCCGCGCCGGGACACTTCGGCGGCACGCTCGTGAACGCCCTCCTCCACCACTGCCCGGACCTCGCCGGCATCGGAGGCGTCGCGCGCCCAGGCATCGTACACCGCCTCGACCAGGACACATCAGGACTCATCGTCGTCGCGAAGTCGCAGCGCGCGATGGAGGGGCTCGCAAAGGCGTTCGCCTCCCACGAGTCGGTTGAGAAGACATACCTTGCGATCGTCCACGGACGCCCGCGCCTCGATTCGGGACGCATCGAAAACCTCATCGGACGGCATCCCGTGGACCGCAAGCGGATGGCGATCGTCGAGCGCAACGGCAAGACGGCGATCACGAACTGGAAAGTGCTGCCGAAGGCCGGGGACGCCGCGCGCGGCAATCCGGTGTCGGTCGTGGAGTGCATGATAGAGACCGGACGCACCCACCAGATACGCGTCCACATGGCCTCGATCGGATGCCCCGTCATCGGCGACAGGACATACGGCAAATCCGCGTTGGACAAGAGGCTGAATCCCGTCCCGACGCGGCAGATGCTCCACGCGTGGAAGCTGTCGTTGTGGCATCCAGCCGGCGGGGGAAGGATGTCGTTCACCGCACCCGTCCCCGCCGACATGGCGGCCTACGCGCCCGGACTACTTGCCGAACGAGTCGTCGAAGGCGAAGGCTGAGCGGCGGAAGTCCAGCCTGCGGACGAACTCAAGCGCCTCCTTCGCGCCGTGGAGCCTGTCCATGCGCGAATCTTCCCACTCCACCGACAGGGGTCCCTGGTAGTCGATGTCGTTGAGCGCGACGATGATGTCCTCGAAGTTGACGTCGCCACGTCCGGGGGAGCGGAAGTCCCAGTAGCGCCGCGCGTCGCCGAAGTCAACGTGTCCGCCGAACACGCCCACGGTGCCGTCGCCGTGACCCCACCACGCGTCCTTCACGTGGACGTGCGCGATGCGGTCCGCGAACATGCGGATGAACTTGACGTAGTCCACGCCCTGGTAGCCGAGGTGCGAAGGGTCGTAGTTGAACGCAAACGCCTTGTGCCCTCCCACGGCCTCGAGCGCGCGCTGCGCGGACGCTGCGTCGAAGGCGATCTCCGTGGGATGGACCTCGAGCGCGAACTTGACGCCGTTGTCTGCGAACACGTCGAGTATCGGCTTCCACGCCTTCGCGAACGAGGCATATCCGTCGGCGACCATCTTCTTCGTCACCGGCGGGAACGAGTAGAGCATCGGCCAGAGGGGCGAGCCCGTGAAGCCGGTCACGACGCCGATGCCCATGTTGCGGGCGGCCTTCGCGCAGTTCTTCATCGTCTTAACCGCCCATGCGCGCATTGCCTTCGGGTCGTTGCGGAGTGCCTTGGGGGCGAACGCCGCGTGGCGCGAGTCGTAGTTGTCGCAGACGAGCTGGCCCTGCAGGTGCGCGGCGAGCGCCCAGCTGCCGAGGCCGTACTCGGAGAGCAGCCCTTTAAGGTCGTCGCAGTACGTCTTGGACTTCGCCGCCGTATCGACGTCGAAGTGGTCGCCCACGAGCCCGAGCTCTATTCCGTCGTATCCGAGCCCGGAGACGGTCTCGCATACCTTCTTGATCGGCATGTCCCCCCACTGCAGGGAGCATATCGTAACCTTTCGTGCCATGTGTTTTCCTTCCTTTCCCTTATTTTTCCACTACGATGCGGAAACCGACGTCATAGACGGGCGCGTACGGACGGTACGCCCTGCGGAACGACGCCGTCGCGAGCTTAGGACGCGAATACCACGACCCGCCGCGCACCACGCGCCTGTCGTCGCCGCCCGGCGCATTGCGTCCGTCGGCGGCGTCGTACGGATACGGCGCATACTTCGACTGCGTCCACTCCCAAACGTTTCCGTGCATGTCGCTCAGTCCCCACGGATTCGGCTTCCACCTGCCGCTCTTCGCCTCGAGGAACGACCCGTCGTTCACGCCGTGCGCCTGCGGCACCCAGTTGTCGAAGAGGTTCTCCGTGTTGCCGTAGCGCGCCTTCTCGCGATCCTGCACGTAGGGGTTGCCGGAGTAGTCGGAGAGCGAGATGTCCGCAAGGTTCGCGTACGCGGCGAAATCGTCCTTCACGCCGCCCCACCAGAACGGCTTCGCGGAACCCGCGCGCGCGGCCCACTCCCACTCCGCCTCCGTGGGCAGGCGCACCTTGCGTCCCGTCTTTTTCGACAGCCACTCGCAGAACTCGATGGCCTTGTTCCAGCTGACGCGCACCACTGGCAGGTCGTCTCCGTTCACGTCGTAGCCCGTCACGCCGAACTGGTAGCCGTGGCGCGACTCGCAGCGGCTGTCGTGCTTCGGGTCGAACTTGCGGAACTCGCGGTTCGTGATTTCGCGCGCGCCGATCAGGAACGGCTTCACGTCAACCTTCGCGGCGGGGCGCTCGTCGCACGGAGCCTTCGCGTCGTCGGAACCCATCGCGAACGCGCCGCCGGGAACCGCGACAAGCGGAATCTCCACGCCGTCGCCAAGCGCGATCGGAGCGGCGGGCGAAGCGGGCTTCGTGGCGACATCAAACGGCCAGCCATCGATGGCGGGCAGGGCACTACCTTGCGGCGGTGCGCTTTTTACCCCGCCATCGTCCTTCAGTACAACTGGCGGCAAGTTTATCTCCTCGTGGTTTTCCCTCACGCCCACGAAACACGCGCGACGCTCCTCGCGCAGCTTCTCGCGCTCCAACGCCTCGCCGCCGACTATCGTCTGCCAGCGTCCGTGGTACGGCGCGTTGAAGTCTATCCACGTGACGAGGCGGTCGCGCGCCTCCTCGGAGAGCTTGACGCCGTAGTGCCCCTTGTCGAGCATCATCATGAGTTCCGTCGTCTCCGCATGCCACTCCATCGGCTCGAACAGGTGGATGTCGCTCTCGATGCCGGGATGGCGGACGTAGCGGACGAGGTTGAAGTACGGGACGGAGAACTTGCCTCCGAACTTCGGGCTAACTCGGCCGTGCATCCTGGTGTTCCAGTTCGTCACCATGCTCGTTCCGCGCAGGTCGGGCTTCCATTTCTTGTCGCCGAACATCTGGTCATGCGGCGGATCGGGCTGGTTGTGGCAGCGGACGCAATACGCGTCGAGGACGGGCTGCACCTCGCGGGAGAACTCGAAGTTGCGCTCGGGCCCGCGCCACGGACGGATCGTCTCGAGCGGAATGTTCGCCGCCGCGCGCGGGGCGCGCGCGACGAAGCTCTGCTTCTCGTGGCATCCCGCACACGAGAGGTACTCCCCACTGCGGGCGGTGAACCAGCTGCGCATCACCTGCAGGGACTGTCCCTCCGCGTCAAGTGGCTGGATCGCGATGGGCGTGTTCGCGGGCACCTTGAAGTAGGCGCTTCCGTCTGGGTTCACGGGGACTGTCCCCAGCGTGCGGCGCATGTCCCACGGGCCGTCGAGTCCGATCGATCCGTAGAGCCCGCCTTCGTTCTTGAAGCCGAAGGTGTAAGTGTAGAGGCGAAGGTCCTTCACCGTCCCCGCCGGTATGCCCTTGAGCCCCGGCCCCTCGTAGATGTTCGCTATGTAAACCTGGGCCTCGGTCGATCCGCGCACGGTGCGGTCGGGCTGCGCGTGGGGGACCGGCGTCTTCCTTAACGGCACCGGCTCGCAGAGGTCGCGCCCCGCCTCGCGCAAGAGGCACAGTTCGTTGTCGAAGCGGTCTATCAGGAAGATGGAGAAGTTCTTGTCGCCCTTGTTCTTCCGCGCAACGAGGAACGTCGTGTCGTCGAGCGGGTAAGGATGGAGGTTCATCGGCCACGTCCCGTTGTAGAGCTGGTCGCGCACGATGGGATCGACCGGCTTGCCGTATCCGGGCATGAGCTGCACCGCGCCCTCGCCCTCCTCCGTCCCCTTCGCGACGTCGAAGAGCCCGAGCTGTCCCTGCCGCCTGAGGCCGTGGTGCCCGGTCAGAACGGCGACGAACTGCGTGGGCCTGCCCGGAATCGGACGCGCGAAGAACATGCTGTTCGGCCAGAAGGAGTTGCTGCCGTACAGGGCGCGCTGGTTGGTGCCGTCGGGATTGCACGTGAAGAGTATGCGCGAGTTGGCGTGGGGGAGGTCGGTGTATTCCCAGCGCAGGTACATGACACGTCCGTCGGGCACGACGAC
>JAEEGL016844642.1_pt1 | contig 10207 bp, 3 predicted proteins | sample 9134231 | NCBI WGS metagenome assembly JAEEGL01 (sample SAMN16246548, study PRJNA631951) | gut metagenome | biome: gut microbiome; feature: rumen; material: fiber-attached | host: Bos | place: Iran: Karaj | collected 2018-10 | reverse complement strand
GTCATGAGTACAAAAGGCTACAAGGAAAGGCTGAACTTGCATAATTCTCAAAATAAACATTTTTTAACAAATAATATTTTGTTTTTTCTATAGGAAGCGGAGCCACGGAGAAAGCAGAGTTTTACATATATGCTTGTTTTTGACGAGTCCACGAAGGTCGCAGGTGCTCCGAGGAGTCCACAGAGAGCCATTCGGAATAAAGCATAAGTTACTTTTCTTTCAGCGAGTTTGCTCCGTGCCCTCAATGGAGCACATGCGACCTCTGAGAACTCTAAATAAATCAGAGTCTTAAACAAAAAAAACTCCGTGCTCTCCGTGGCTCCGTGGGGTTATAAAATTCAACCGTACAGTTCGAATAATTTTATCCCATCCATAAACCTAATAGCATAATGACAAAACTGATATGCAAAGAAAATATATCTGCATCACGAAAAAAAAGTTTTTGTACGCTTACAAAAAATCTACCCTTTTCCTACGATGACAATGGTCATCTAAAGATAAAAGTTCCCTGCCAACGAAAAACGTCGCCAGGGAACCAAAAATAAAGTAAGAAAAATAACTGTATGTGTTTACTATTATTTCACGAATACCTTCACACCATTATGAATATAGATGCCTGCCTTAGTAGGACGAACAACCTTAACGCCTTGGATTGTGTAGTATTTACCATCCTTAGCATCAGAGAGAGATACAGACTCCACACCTACTGGAACAAGCCATGTAGCAGTGTAAGTAACGTCATTAGCTGGTACTGTCTCTGCTACCTCTGGTGACCAAGCACTCAATTCATAGCCTTCCTTCGTGAGGTCAGTAGGAGCAACGATAGGAGCACCATATTCGATGGTCTCCGACTTTACAGTTTCGCCATCAACAATGAAAGTAACATTGTATGAGTTAATCTTCCATGTAGCCGTGTATGTCACATCCTCAGTAGGAACAGTAGCACCATCTATATAGCCACTCCATCCTGCAAATGTGTAGCCCTCCTTGATTGGAGCATCAGGTAGAACTATTGTTGCGCCATATTCAAGTGATTCAGACTTCACTGTCTCGCCATCTACGACAAAGGCTACGGTATATTTATTGGTACTCCATGTGGCTACGTAGGTCACATCCTCAGCAGGAACAGTCTCAGCAACAGCTGGTGTCCACGAATCAAATGTATAGCCGACCTTGTCAGGCACATCAGGAGCAACGACAGGTGAACCATAGTCTAGTGTCTCTGTCTTTAGAATATCGCCGTCAACGATGAATGTAACCTTGTACTGGTTAATCGTCCATGTAGCTGTGTAAGTCACATCCTCAGCAGGTACAGTAACACCTTCTGTGTAGCCTTCCCATCCTGTGAATGTGTAGCCTTCCTTAGTAGGAGCAACAGGAACGGTGATAGTAGTACCATAGTCAAGAGACTCTGACTTCACAACATCATCACCTGACTTGAATGTTACTGTATATTGGTTAATCTTGAATGATGCAGTATAAGTAACGTCATTAGCTGGAACAGTCTCTGCAACGGCAGGAGTCCATCCATCGAAAGAATAGCCTTCCTTCTCTGGATTAGCAGGAAGAGTTATTGCTGAGCCGTAATCGAGTTCATCAGATTTCACTGTTTCGCCTTCAGAGACGAAAGTAACAATGTACTTGTTGGCTGTCCACTCAGCAGTATAAATAACGTCGTTGGCTGGAACAGTAGCACCATCAGCATAGTCCTTCCAAGACTTGAATGTGTAGCCTTCCTTTGTAGGTATTGATTCTGGAGCTGTGATAACAGAACCGTACTCAAGTGTAGTTGTGCTGAACACCTTGCCATCAACATCAAAGGTTACATTGTACTTGTTAATCTTGAATGTGGCTGTGTAAGTCACGTCGTTGGCTGGAACTGTCTCTGCAACGGCTGGTGTCCAAGAATCGAATGAATAGCCCTCCTTCTCTGGATTAGCAGGAAGAGTTATTGCTGAGCCATAATCGAGTTCATCTGACTTTACCGTTTCTCCCTCAGAAACGAATGAAACATTATACTTGTTCACGTTCCATGTAGCTATGTAAGTGACGTTATCAGCAGGAACAGTAGCACCATCTACGTAACCGTCCCATCCTGCAAAAGTATAACCTTCCTTTGTTGGGGCATCAGGAAGCACTATAAGTTCTCCAAAATCCATGGATGCCGTAGAGTAATTCTTACCATCAACAACGAAGGTAACGAGGAATGCACCCTTACCAAATGAAGCAGTATAAGTAACGTCGTGAGCAGGAACAGTAGCATCAACAGCTGGATTCCATCCAAGGAAGTTGTAGCCCTTCTTCTTTGGGTCAGCAGGAGGTACAATTTCTGAGCCATATTCCTGAGATACGGAAGATATTGACACACCATCTGAGATGAACGTAACGAGATACTTTGCAAGTTTCCACGTAGCAGTATAAGTAACATCCTCTGCTGGCATAGTAGCAGCAACGGCAGGAGTCCAACCAGCAAAATCATAACCTTCCTTCTTTGGGTCATCTGGAGTAGTGATAGGAGAGCCGAAGTCAACGGAAGATTCGGTAGCCACACCATCAACAACAAATGAGAGTTTGTATGAGTTGACTTGCCAGTTAGCAGTAAACGTAATGTCGTTAGCAGGAACGGTAGCATCTTCAATGGCTGGTGTCCATCCTTTGAAAGTATAGCCTTCCTTCACCGGTGCTTCAGGTGCTGTAATGGCAGAGCCATATTCGAGTGTGAACACAGCATTCTCTGTACCATTGTCGGCATTGAAAGTCACGTTGTAGCTGTTGATGTTGAATGTAGCATCATAAGTTACGTCATGAGCAGGAACAGTTTCATCTGTTGTCCATCCACCAAAGGTGTAACCAGTCTTTGTTGGAGCATCAGGAGTCTTGATGGCAGCACCATACTCAAGTGATGACTTTGAATACTCCTCACCATCAACAGTGAATACAACATTATATTTGTTGATATCAAATACTGCTGTATAAGTGACATCATGTGCAGGAACGGTAGCATCCACGGCAGGATTCCATCCACGGAAAGTATAACCTTCCTTTGTAGGGTCTGCAGGTGGTAATAACTCTGAAGAATAATCAAAGAAGCCTGTCTTCACGATTTTATCGTCAGAAATAAAAACAACCTTATACTTGTTAGGAGCGAAATTGGCTGTGATTGTCACATCCTCATCAGGCATGGTATAGCCAAATGATGCGCTTTCAGAAATGACACTCTCCCCTACTGTCCATGAGACAAAATGGTAACCAGTTGATGCGGTTGCAGAGAGAGCAACTGTTGAACCTACAGGATAGACACCTGCTCCGTATGTAGTAGCTGTTGTAGCACTTGCAGAACCATAATCGGAACCATTGACTACCACAGATATCTTCTTGGTAACTAAACCAGGGCTGCCAGGAAGTTCCCAGTCATCTCCCCCGTTAAGCTGGGCAAATACAGTTACGCTACATAGCCATACTGCCAATATTGATAATATCTTATTCATAATAGATTTCTTTTTAATGTTACTTTACCATCACCTTCTTTCCGTCAACGATATAGATGCCAGACTTGACAGTGTTCCTTGCAACCTTTACACCCTGAATAGTGTAAATAGCTTTGTCTATAACATCTGTTGCAATATCAGCAATACTTGTAGCCTCAGCATTAGTATGGATTACGAAACGTCCGACAATCATACCTTCCTCTGTAGCTGTAAACGTATAAGAGTCTGTATCACCACCAAGAAGCACAGCCTCACCAGTAAACTTATCCTCAAGAACAACTGATGATGCCAAAGCACTTGCAGAGATTGTGTATTCGCCTGCTGCTCCTACACGAACACCAAGGTTGATTACATCAGTAGAAAGTGGACGTTCATTAACTGAACAGTTGATATTATTCTCAACTGTGAATATCTGTGGAACAGAAGCATCCTCACTCATAAACTTGCTTGCATCACGACCAATCTCGTATGCCATTGAAGCATCATTATTGATGACGAAACGTGTCTTGTCCATGTTATTGCCATCAGACAATGTGAGGTCATAAAGTTGACGTGAGGAGATAGCAGGTATTCTGCGTGAGCTTGCATCAGAATATACTATAGTTGCATCTGTCTGACGACCATTATTGCTGAATGTAAGTTCTGCCTCCTCACTTGTCTGAATGAAGAATGCCTGAAGTGGAGAAAGAACGTAATTGTCATCAGAAGTATAAGTAACATAGTTGTTTGACTCCCATACAGTGATTGGAGCTGTAGATGACATATTACTCTTGTTGAAGAATGCGAAGTAAGGATTACCAACAAGATTCCAACCTGAGTTGCAGTCATACTGACTCTTATTCTCCTTGAGTGTTATCTTTACATCCTTATTAGCAAAGATGTTGGAGATAGTGGTTGGAGATGTTGTAGTGAATGAGAATACGGATGTTGATTCATCACCACGACGGCTCTGGAAGATATACCCCTCGCCCTGAGCGAGTGTCTCTTCCTCTGTCACAGCAACCCATACGTTATTGAAGTCACCATTAGCTCGTGCAATACCATCATACTTGTAAATCTTCCATTGTGTATCTTCCTGAGTGTTCTTGAGGTCAGCCACAGGAACATCACAAGGCATCACAATGAATGACCACTTATTATTAGGAACCTCTATGTTGAGAGTTACGCTATTTGCAGTAAATGTTCCATTGTTCACTACAGCTATTGGCGAACTAACCGAAGCGGAGATTACGACATCACCAGCAGCAATATGGTCGTACGGCTTAGTAACAAATGTATTCTCGATATCTATGTCAACAGGAACATATTCAGTAATCAGCCATTCAAATGCATCCTTGTTACCAAAAATACTTGAACCTGCTTCATCGCTGTCAACACCAACATAACCATTGGTACTCTTGATAGTGTATGAATCACCAACAGGAGTGATAATCAGAGTTGATGCCTTGTCAGCACCTACAAGTGACCATGTGTTTGTTCCAAGATAAGCAAGGCTCTGTGTTCCATCAGAAATAGCGTAACCACCCTTGTAAGACTTTAGATAAAGTGGTTGTGCATATTTAGAGAGCACAACACCATTGTTACCATTAAGCGACATGAAATTGCCCGATGACTTCAACTTAATCTGGAACACATTATTCTCTTCTGGCAAGTTCATCTCAGGAATCTTGACAGCCTTAACAGCCTCTACAGTAGTACATGCTTCAATCTGTGAAATGGCATTGTCTATATCTGTACTACTATACTTGAATATACCCTCTCCTATTGGAGAAAGAGCCTTGACAGAAGCAAGGGCATCTGTCTTTGCAGAAGCAAGTTTGGCAGCATCAATCTGCTCATTCATGAAGATATCTACACGGTCGTAGAAGAGATGAGGACAACTACCAGAACCTTTGTTTGGAGCAGTATAGCCAAGAGATACTGTAACAGCAGAAGTCTCAGTAAGAGTAAACTCAATTGTCTGTGTTGTCCATACGCCTGGCTTGAATGATGTAGTCTTTGAATAAGTGCCCTTTCCATTGATAAGAATACCGGTAAGACTAACAACATTATCAGTTCCTCCTACATTGTATGTAGGTATCTGTACCATGTAGTCACCCTTGCCAAGACGAATAGTTTGTGTATATCCTGTAGATGCTGACCACACACCAAGAACACCAAGAGCATGTCCGTTCGTCTTATCGTCAGGACCAGCCGCAGGTACAATATGATTATTGTCACCAAGACCTACACCTGTGCCATACTCGAAGATTCCAGCAGCATGAGCATCGCCACCTACGGCAAATGACCATCCTGTGATGCTGTGCATACCTGATGTCTCATCTGAGCCTGCGACTACATCTTTAGCGTATGTACGAATTGTTCCTGAAACTGGAGTTCCGAAGGCAAAGTCTCCATTTGTGAATGTGTCAGAATATAGGGAGAATGTCTCCTTAATCTGGCTCTTCGTCTCTGCAATTACGTCACCATCAGCGTTTACGAGCTTAATGCCCTTCTCAGGAATAAGAATTGTGTAAACATCTATGCTTGAGAAGCTATATGCAATAACAGCACCCTTGTCAGCAGTACAAGTATTAGTGTAATCTTCATCATTTATCTTAATATTGATTACATACTTGTTGTCAGGTGACTGTGCAGCAAGCTGATTAGAGAATTCATCGAATGTAATGACAAGTTTAGCATCGTCTTGGTCATTACCTGTGAATGTTGCTGTACCAAGATTGGCAGCAGGAATCTTGTCTGATATGTATGTAAGATGGAAATTATCGACCTTATACCAGTCACCACCTTCTGCATTGTACTTCTGACCAGAACCACCAATAGCACCAATGGTTGCAGTATTGTCTTTAACAACAAACTCAAGTTCGACCTGCTTACCATTTTCCTTTCTGTCAGTAGAAGCACCTGTCATTTCATCATTTGCAGTAATGAAAATCTTTGTTCCAGGATCAGCAGCTACAACGGCACTAAGCTTGTATGTTCCATTAGGAATGCCTGTTATTGTCTGTGTAATAGGAAGACCTGTCTGCCAAGTGTTGAATACCCAATTGCCGTCAGCACCACTCATAACGTATGTAGGGTTATTATTATCACGTGCACCAGTATCATTTGAAGAACCTACTGTCCAACCATTTGTGTTACCAGTTTCAAAGCTTGGATTGACGATTGCACCGGTAAAATCAGAGTTCTCAGATGTCTGGAGTTTTGTAGCAATAACAAATGCTTCGTCAAGAACTGTAATCTGCTCAGATGTGATTTCATCGAGAGTTCCTGCATTATATGCAGCACTTACAACAGAGTAAGTATCATTGGATATATAGCTTGCCTTACCATTAGCATCAAGCTTGTCAGCTCTGTTTACATAAACACCTGCAACAGAGTATTTCTTGGCAGAAGCCTGCGCAGCCTTAATGGCAGCATCAATATTCTTGATTGCTGTCTCGTATGCTTCCTCTGTTTCATCAGGAGTAGCCATAGCAGAAAGAAGAGCAGAAGACTCTGATGCTCGCATTGGGAGATCCTTAATCTCGTTTGCCTTGGCAAGGAGTGTGGCAAACTGAGACTTTATCTCGTTCAATCCAGGATCTTCACTTACCTTGATAGTAATATTCTTGGCTGCTATCCAATTGAAATTACAGTTTTCAACGATGATTCCAGCCTCAAGAACTCCGTTTTCATCGGATTTTCCTATAACCTTAAATGTACCATAATACATTCCCTTAGAACCAGTTGAACCGACAGTTCCGTTGGAAATATCAAGGGACTTAACTTTACCAGCAAAAAGAGAAGCACCAGTCAATTCAATAGCACTACTCTCATTATAAGCACGTATTAGAGCACTTACCTCATAATATTGATTAGGTTTAAGTCCCGTAAATGTACGTTTAAGGGTTGCATTACCAAGAATACCTCCATTTCTCCAGAACTCTATGAATGGAGTAAGCATTCCTGAACCATCAGTTTGCCCCTCATTAGACCAATCATTTATATGGAACAGACAATTAGAATCCGTATTGTCTGTTGACCATCCTTCCATAGTAGATGCTATTTCACCAAATGCTTCAGTAATGTCCGCACCCACCTCTGTCTGAGCGATGATTGCATTTCTGTAAGCATCAACTGCCTCATCCACACTTGTGAGTGTGCCTGCCTCATAGGCTGCCTTAATACCTGAAGCCTCAAAAGCAGCACTTACAGCAGTACCATAAGCTGCTGCCTTTGTGATGTAAGTGTTTATTTCACTATAAATTTCAATAGAATTATTTGCATTTTGGATAGCTGTTTTCAAGGCACTTACAGCATTTGAAACATCATCTACAGTAACCAAGGTTGAAGCCTTACCTGCTGCTTCTTTAAGTACAGCAAGCACGTCCTTATTCATTGGGAGCGAATAAAGCTTCTCGGCTTCAGCAACTTCCTTATTATAGTCTTCCATATAATCCTCAGCTGTATATTTCCATAGAGTAACAGGACCGAGGATACACCAAGAGCAATAAGTATCGATGTAACCGTGGAAACCAATCTCTATTTCAGTTTCTGTTTCTACGTTGAAATCGAATTCATTGGAAAAATTGCCAAGGTAGAAAGCATTTGCAGCCTTAGCAAGGTCACTACCTCCACTATAACCACCAACACCAGCAGAACTAAGTCCTACAACATATTGCTGCTTTTCGCCTGCATAGATATAAGCCTTTTCATTCTTACCATTACCATTTCCCTCACGATAGAACGCATTTACTGCCAGACGGTAATAACCAGCAGGAAGAGTTACCTTCTGAGAGAAATTGAATGTCTTGGTGTTTCCAATAGGTTTACCAGCATTGGGACCCCAGTCGTTATAAAACTCGATTACAGGTACATCATTTGACGTTTGCCAATCGGTATAACCCTTATCCCATCCGTTCGACTTATCCAATGTCCAACCACTAAGACTCGTAAGATTTGCATCTTTCAAGTACGTGGAGGTTACATTGGTCTTGCCAAACGAATCAACACAGAAACTAAAGGTGGCTATCGCAACCAATAGTAGAGATGTTAATTTCCTTTTCATACAGTTAAATAGATTTACTTACATATACTCACTTTATCTAAAATTTCACATATATAATACAGCCAAATGATTATATACCAAACGATAAAACAATACAATATACCCTGTCAAGAACAAAGTACATGTATTAACGTCATACAAAAACCAAAATGTCTGTTTTTATTGTAATTCTTACATTTTCTCAAATCAACTGTGAAATCAATAAGTTAGCAGGTTCATTTCCCCAATTGCGATTCCACATAACATTCACTTTATCTATATTCTCACTTATATTGAATGATTCAGCGACAAAAGTATGAATAATTATGTTGTTATGCTTAATATAATTGTTAAATAAAGTTAAACTATATAAGTTTTCATATTTTGATAAATGATTTTATAGTTTTGACATACTTTATATGTGTCTTTAGAAGTATATTTGCAATCAAAGATTTACATTCAAATCATAAAGTATCAATAAAGAAACTACATACTCAGTTACATTTTGTCAAAAACTTTCAAAGAACGACTATCAAAACGTCAGATGATTTTTCATGGAAGAATTACGAACGGTTCACGAAAGGTTAGCGAAGGATTGACGAAGGGTGACAAGGTGTCAAAAAGTAAGGAAAATCATAATTCATAATTCAAAAAGAAATTAAATCAAATAATGACAAGAATATTATTTGTATGTCTGGGAAACATCTGTCGCTCTCCTATGGCAGAAGCCATAATGGCAAAACTTGTTAAGGAAGCAGGTTTAACAGAAGAGATAGAAGTGGATTCGGCCGGCATCATAGGATATCATCAAGGGGAAGGTTCTGACCCAAGAATGAAGATGCACGCCCAAAGACGTGGGTATAATCTCACACATATCTCAAGAAAAGTCAGAGAGAGTGATTTCAACAACTTCGACCTCATCATCAGTATGGACGATTCCAACTACGATAAACTCATGGAACTTGCTCCAACTATAGAGGACGAACAGAAGATTAAAAGAATGACAGATTTCTGCAAGAATTTCGTTGTTGACCACGTTCCAGACCCATATTACGGAGGAGCACAAGGATTCGAGAACGTAATAGATATTCTTGAAGACGCTTGCAATGGATTACTATTATTCGTAACTTTGCAGCATAAAACTGATATACCGAAATAAATGACTTTTTTTTACGACGTAATTGTGGTCGGCGCTGGACATGCAGGTTGTGAAGCTGCAGCAGCTGCCGCCAATCTTGGTGCAAAAACATGTCTGATAACAATGGACATGAACAAGATTGCTCAAATGTCCTGCAATCCTGCTGTAGGCGGAATTGCAAAGGGACAGATTGTGCGCGAGATTGATGCTTTGGGCGGACAGATGGGTATTGTTACCGATCGATGCGCCCTACAATTCCGTATGCTCAACCGTTCTAAAGGTCCAGCAGTATGGAGTCCTCGAGCTCAATGTGACAGAGAGAAATTTATCTGGACATGGAGAGATATTCTCGACAATACTCCAAATCTCAATATATGGCAAGACCAAGTAAAGGAAATTATCGTTGAAAACGACTCTGAAGGAGCCAAAGGTAAACAAAAGATAAAGGGTGTCCGTACAATTATGGATGCCGAATTCATCGCAAAAACTGTCATAATAACAGCAGGAACATTTCTGAATGGCTTGATGCATATAGGCAGAACAAAAATCCCT
>JAEEGL016753202.1_pt1 | contig 10207 bp, 6 predicted proteins | sample 9134231 | NCBI WGS metagenome assembly JAEEGL01 (sample SAMN16246548, study PRJNA631951) | gut metagenome | biome: gut microbiome; feature: rumen; material: fiber-attached | host: Bos | place: Iran: Karaj | collected 2018-10 | reverse complement strand
TAATTAATTTAACAATATTTTTAAAAAAATATATATTTTTAAAAGAAGGCTTATTTTAATTATAAAACCAAAAAGAAAAATAAATCAAATATCTTAAATAAATAATATTCTTCAAAATGTATTTTTTATTTAAATGATTCTTTCCAATATTTAATTTTCTGTGAATTTAAGTTATGCAATTTAAAATTAAAAAAATTATTATATTTAATTTAAATTCAGAATAATTTTAAAAAAAAAAGTTATTAAATTGTTTGATGATGAAACAAAAATAATTTTAAATATTTATATAATGCTTATTATAAATAATTAAATATACATTAACATTGAGAATTATTATTTAAATTGATACTATATGATGAAAAATGATTACCTCTTTTTTTAAAAATAAAATTTGAATTTAAATTCTTATTCGTGGTTTTATTTTGTATTTTTGTCATAAATTTATATGGATTATTTTTTTGCATTTTATCTTGTGATAAATGAATTTTGGAATTTTTAATATTTTGCTTAACATTCCTTTTATTTTTTAACTTTTGTAAAAGCACATTATCTTGACTAGTATTTAATTTTTTATTATCTTGAATATTTTTTTTCATTATTATTCCTTTTAAACTAGATAAAATTGGTTTTTTTATTAAATGAAATTTTTTTTTAGTCATTGAATTACATCTTCTAAAATTATCTTTTTTTTCATTTCTAAAATTAATTTTTTCATTTGGATTATTAATAAATTTATTTAATTTTTTTTTATAACTTTTATCCTCTTCAGTTACAAGTCTATTAATACAATAATCTTTATCAAAATCATTATCATCATTTCCACTTTTTGAATTTAAATCATTATTATAAAAAGTAATTTTAATAAAATCATTATTATTTTTTTTTTCATGTATATTATTATTTTTTTTATTTATTTTATCTAATTCTTTACTATCATTAACATTTTTATCATAAATATTAAAATTAATAGATTTATTTAATTCTTCATAAATATCTGAAATAGTATTACAAGTATTAAAAATTTTATTTTCATTATTTTCTCTATTTCTTTGAGAACTTACTTGAATATCAAAATTTGTTTTTTCCATTTTAAGAACATTTTCAACATCATTTAAATAAGTTGTATTTAATAAATTTTCCTTAATCCAATTAATTGCTTTTCCCCAAATAAAAGTATTACTTTGAACAAATTGATAAATTTCAGTTTTTACATCATAGAAACCATTTAAATTTTTTAAAATAGGTATTAATTTATATAATTCTAAATCATTACAATCATCAATCCAATTTTTAATTGGAATTCTATTTGATTCATTATATATTGGAGGATATGAATTATCTAATAAAATTATATTTTTCTCTTCTCCAAAATTATTTAAGTTTTTCATTATTTTTTTGTCTGAAACTAAATTACAATTATCTAAATAGAATTTATAATCTATTCTATTATTTGGATCTATTGAATTTAAAATTGGTTCTGCAATTGATGAAGTTAAATTTGTAAAAATTAAGATTTCATAATAATATGATATTTCTTCTATAAAAGGAATTGTTCCTGGATGGAAATTAATATATATATTTTTTTTAATTTTTTGATTATTTTCATTTATTACTTCTTGAGTTATTGTTAAATCTGAATAATAAGTCATATTATCTGTATAATGAATTAACGTGTCATCTAGATTTATTAATAGTTTTTTTTCTTTTATTTTATTGTGTATTTTTATATTGTTTTTTGGAGGTGATTGTGAATTTGATTTTCTTTCTTTTTCTTTTAATAAATAATTTTTAGATTTAATAAATTTTGATAAATTGTATTTTTTCTTATTCATTTTAAAATTATATTACCATTATATAATATATTATTATATATATTTAATCATTATAAATTAAAAATATATTTGAATTGCATAAAAGTATATTTTATAATTTATTATATAATTTATTTTTTTATAAAATTAAATTTAAAAATTTATCCTCCATGTAAAGTTGAAATAAATGAAATAATATCTTTATCTTCAATTTTAGTTTCTTCTTTTTCATAAATTTCCCAATCAGCATCATTATATAAAACAATTATTCCTGGTTTAATTATTCCTTCTTGTGATGCAAATAAATTTGAATCTCCTTTTATTTTACTTAACATTGAAATAATAACATCTTTTATAACACATTCTTTTTTATTAATTTCAATTTCAAAATCCTTTATTTTACCAAATAATAATTCTAATCCACCGCCTAATTCAACTTTTATTTTCATTTAATAAAAATTAATTAAATTAAAAATGTTTATTTTTTTTTCAATATCTTTAAAAATATTCATTTGAATAATAAAAACTTTTATAAAACTAAATTTAAACTTTTTATTTCAAAATAGTTTTATTGATATTCATTTTTTAATTTAATTAATAATAATTATAGAAACAAAAAGTATTTTAAATATGCAGAATAAATTTGGATATTCTTTTAATGAAACTCTTCAAAAATTTTATATATCACAATTTCAAATATTTTATCTTATCTTTAAATTATATACTCCAAATCAATTTATTTCATTTTTTATGGCTATTATTGAGAATTTTCAAATTTTAAGTTTATTTTTAACTAATCATGTAAAAGATATTTTTTATTAATATAAATTTAGATGGTTTATATTTGGAAGGAATCTAGAACACTTAATATATTATCAACTTTCCTTATTAATTTTAGAATTGAACAATATTTCTCAAGAAATTGGAAATTATTTTTTATTTTCTTATATTCATGTTATATATTCATATTTTTAAATTTTATAATTTATTTAACTCTTAGTTTCAAATCATATAAAAATCAAACAATAAAAGAAAATAAATTTTTATTATTATTTTTTAGAGCAATTACAAGTTGTCTTAATGGAATATTTTATTTTCCTTTCTTAGGTAAATTAAAAAAATTTTAATTTTTATAGAGTCTAATTTAATCATTTTTTTTTACTCCCCACATAGCACATTTTTTACTAATTATATTAAAAAAGGAAGTATAATGCATATATTATATATAATTTTTGGTTCTTTTTCTTTAATATATTTATTCACTTTATGTTTTTTTTATACAATTTATTGGTTTTCAAAATCAGAACAATCAAAAATTAAAATTGGAAGATTTGTTATTATTAATTCTTCTAAAATATTTCTAATTATAAAAAGTTCTTTCTTAATTTTAATATATATTCAAAATAATTATGATAGTCAAATGTTTTTTTTTGCTTTTATATCATTTTTATGTATTATTTATTTTTATTCTAATTATTTGGAATATAGTTATCAATATGGTCAAAATATTATTAGGAAATTATATTTGTTCTTTGGGGTTATCTATTTATTAACATCAATTTTTATGGTAATTGGTTTTTTAATAAGAAAAACCAAATTTAATGGATTATTAAATATACTTTCTATATTTTTTGCTTTATCTGGAATTCTTATATTTTCTTTACCAAAAAAAGAAATCAATATTAATTTAGAAAATTTTAGTTTTAGAAGTGATTATGAAGTATATAATCAATTAAAATTAATTTCAATTTCAATGGAGAAAAAAAAAAAAGATAGGAAATATTTATTAGATTTAGCATCTTATTGGCATAAATCACTACAAGTAGATTATGATGTAAATGAAATGGTTTATTCAAATTTTGATAATGAGCAATTAGAATTATTTATTTATAAATATATTGATAAAACATATAGAAGTATGATTCATAAATTTAATAATAGTCCTTTATTAATTATTGCTTATTCTTTTTATCTTTTTGAAGTTTTAAATAAATATTCTAAAGCTTATATTCTATTATTTGATTTATTTTTTAATAATCCAGATTTATCTTTTTCACAAGCTTTTTTTATTTATTCAATTGCTAAAACTTTACAAGAAAAACCTTTTGAAACAGGTTTTGATAAAACTGATATTTCTTATAAATTTCAATGTAATTCATTAATTAATTTAATATCTCAAATATCCGACATTTATATAAATTTTTGGACTTTATTATTAAATAGTCAAGAACATCAAGATATTAATAGATTAAGAGATATAGGAAATAAAATAAATGAAATAAATGAAAAAATTGAAGAAAAATTTACAGAAATAAAAAATATAAAAATAAAGGATAAATCAATATATACATTATATAATTTATATAAAAGAGATATATTAAATGAAATAAATAATCATCAAAATGATGAAGATTTCATAAATATGGATGAATATTTTAATCAAAATATAATATCATTATCAGATTTAAACTCATTTATTTCAACATTAGATTTCCAATTTATAATATGTTCTGGAAAAGAAGATAATTTTGGAGTAATATTAAAAATGTCAATTGAATTAAGTTCACATTTTGGATATACTGATGTAGATGTAATTGGACAACATTTAAATATTTTTATACCTGAATTTTTGAGAAAAAAACATGATGAAGTATTATTAAATCGTGTATCAAAAATAAAATTAAATGATAAAATATCAAATTCTTTAAAAAAACATATTTTTTATTTTAAAACAGTTTCTAAATATATTTTTCCTATTCCATTAGATGTATGTACAATATTTGATGAAGATGGTAAAGCAACAATTTTTGGTAAAGTTGATTTTGATAATATTCATATTTTTCAAAGAGAAATTTCTGCGAATTGTCATATAATTACAAATGAAAATTTAATTATTCAAACTTTTTCTCATAATTGTTTACATATTTTAGAATTAAATAATTCTTGTATGAATGGTAGTATTGAAATAACAAAGTTTATAAAAGAATTTTATGCTGAGTTTTTTAATAGAATTACAACTTTAAATAGTAATATAAGTAAAAAAATTGATAAACAAAAATTAAAAATTAGTATTTTAAAAGAAAAATATATTACTAGTCAAGCTGAAGAAATTGTAACTTTTGGACAAAAACTATTTAAAATGAATGTTGAAGAACTAAAATTAAATGGTACTATTGTAGGATATATTTTTCATTTTATTCATCAATATAATGAATTTTCATCTTATATTTCAAAACAACCAACAAAACATTATAATAATTCTAAAACTCTTTCTCCAAAACAAACAACTATAAAAAATAAATTATCAAAAAAATCATATACTGAAAATATATTTGATAATTCTTTTAGTGATGTTAATGGAAATTTTATTCCAAAATCAGGGAAAATTTATTTTGATTTTGAAAATAAATTATATCAATTTAATAATAAAAACTTAGTATCAATTACTGATTATTTTAATCAAAAAATTGAAAAAAATAAAAATTCAAATGAAAAATTATCAATTATAACCTCATCTTCTTTTTCTTCAAATTATGAATCAATTTCATCAGAAGAATCTATAAGTTCTAATGATTCTTCTATTTCTTTGAGTGAAGAAGAAAAAAGTGAAATTCAAATTAATAAAACAAATACAATTAAAAAAGAAAATACTAATTATATTAATGAATTTTATAAAGTAGATATAACAAAAATTACTTTGTATATTTATGACTATAAGAAAAATATTTTTATTGCTATACCAAAAAGAAATAATAGTTCTAGATTAGAAGATTTAATTATTAAAGAAAAAATTATGAGTAAAATAACAAAAAAAAAACTAACTTTAGATAAAAATGATACAAAAAAAAATGATGAAAATGAAAAAACAAATAATAATATAAATAATACTTATTTTTATAAAGATAGAAAAATTGATGAAGTTCAAAATTTAAAAAAATATTATACAAGTAAATTAAATAATTCAATTAAATATGCATTTTCATTTATTTTTATCCATTTCTTATTTTCTATTATGTTAGGACTATTATTTTTTATAATTTCTTTTAAAGATAAAAAAGAATTAACAAATAATGTAGAATTAACAAGATATTTAATTAAATTTGGAGAAAATTCACATTCAACTTTAACATATTCATTCCAACTTGCTTTATTAAGAAATCCCAAATATACAAATTTTTATGCAAATAGAGAAAGAATTATTGAAGTAATGAAGAAAAATTTATTAAATAGATATCAAGATTGTTTAATACTTTTAACTTCTTATCAACTTAATTCCATTAATTTATCTAAAAAGGCAATTAAAAAAATGAATGAAGTTGAACTTTATTATTATATCATAGATGATACTTTACAAATTTCTACTATTAATTCTAATATGAAAACTATGATTTCCCAATATGCTTATTCAATATATAATTTTGCAAGTAGTAATATAACTAATATTCATTTTTTAAATAAAGATTTTAATTTTATTTTGTTAAATTCTAATACCTTTTTTGTTGAAAATATTTATCAATTTATAGAAATTATGTTTTCTGAATTTCATGATAACCTTGCAATTTTAGAAAGAAATTTATGGGTTATTGCTTCAATATCTTTATTTTTTTTTATATTATTTATGTTTCTTGGTCTTAAAATAATTATAAATGTTACTGCTGAAAAAGAAAAATTATTAAGATATTTTTTTGGAATTGATCAAGAATTTATTAAAAATGCAATTAATAAATGTCAAAAATTTATAGATTTAAATAAAAATAATTCTTTTGATTCAAAATATTTAATTTCAAAACCAAAAATAAAAATAGAAGAAGATGATGCTGATCTAAGAGATGATGATTTTGAAACAGATTTTTCAATTAAACAAAATGAAAGTAATAATAACACAAATAATAATACTATAAGTAAAATAAATACAAATGCTTTTTTTATAAAAAAAAACAAATTTATTTCAGATAAACAATCTTTTAAAAAAAGTGGAAGTTTCTATATAATTTATATATTATCAATAGCATCAATTATTATAGTATTAATGATACATAATGGTAAAAAATATAGAGATATTAAAAAATTATTAAATATATATTACTTAGTTATCAATCACAAATCAATTTTTTTAATCGCATATAATTACCTAAGAATTTATATATTATATTCATGTACTTCATTTAACTTTACAGGATTAACTTCAAATACTTCTCCTTATATAGAAGATTTATATGAAACTCATCAACATTTTCAAGATTCTTTTGAATTAAGTTTAGTTGATTTTTCTCTTCCACCAAACTCAACTATTTATTATAATAAAATAGCTAAAGGACCTTTATATTCTTATATTGAAAATTTTGTAACAAAATATAATCTTACATATAAAAGTATTGGGAATAATATTGCTTATTATGGAATAAATGCTTTAATGATATATTATCTTGATGCTTTATTCGATTTATATCAAAAAATAGAAATTTTTATTGCACATTCTAATCAAACTGGATTTTATTATAATGAATTTCTTTATGGTACTTTTTATTATATAGATGAAAAAATATTTAATAATGAAACTATTTCTGAACTTTATAGAAGAAATAATCCTTTTCAATTATTTAATGATGAACAATTAGTTGAATTAAATGTTTTAAATGAAGAAATTTATAGACCTGCTGTTGAAGATTTTATTGAAGCTTTATATTTGGATATCGATTCTTATGGACAATCTATTTATTTATATATTGAAAATTATTCAATTTTATATTTTTCAATTATTGTATTATTTAATTTGTTCTTTTGTATTCCTTATTTTTTTTATAAAAATAAAGATATTAATAAAGTAAGACAAATGTTAATGATTATTCCAAAAGATATTTTATTTAAAATAATAGAAAAAGTAAATGGAAAAAAAGAAATTGAAGATGAATGGTAAATTAAATTTTTATATGATTTTTTTAATATAAAATATATATTTTTTTCCTATATAAATATATAAAATATTTTAAATTTTAATAATTAAATGAAGAATATAAATTTAAATTTTAATGATAATCTTCAAAAAAAAAGTAAGCTAGAAATATTAGATATTAATAATTTTAAAATAAGAACTGAATGTGAAATATTATCATTAAGAAAAAGAAATTTAAACAATAAATTTCTAGAAAAAAGAATTAATTATTTAAATAATTTAAATCCTGAAACAATTGAAAATTTATTATTTCAATTAAAAAATAATCAATATTTAGAAAAAGAAACAATTATAAATATACTAATTAAAATAAATAAATTATTAGAATCACATATTAATTTTAATGAAGGAAATCAAAATAATACTATATCTATTAATCAATTAATAGATAATGAAATAGCTAAAATTTGTAATGAAATTTTAGAAAAATTTTTCTGTGAAGATGTTATAAAATTAATATTGAATATTTTATTATATTCATCTTTAATTATACCATATGAAACAAATGCAAAAGATTATATTTCCATACAATTTTATTTTATTTCAGAAGATAAATTTTTAGATAATTATATTAAAATATTAAATACATATAATAATGAGCATGAAATTATTTATAATTTAATACATTTTTTAGGAAATATTATTAATGAAAATATATTGAATCAAAAAATTTTTTTTAAACTAGGAATATTTGATATTTTAATAAACTATAAAAATGATGATCCTTTTATATTATTTATTTTAAATTGGTTTTTTAGTTTAATAAATTTAGAAAAACTTTGTGAATTAAATGTTTCGGTGATTCAAAAAATTCTAAAATTTTTTGTTTCAAGTTTATTATCAGGAATAAATTTAAAAAAAGAACAATTCATTGAATTATCAAAATATATAATTAAAGGTTTGATTAATATAAGTACAGTAGAAAATGAATTAATTCTAAATCAATTATTTCAATATGAATTAATTAGTTTTTTAATAGATAATGATTTTCAAAATGAAGAAATGGAACGCTCAATAATACTTTTTTTTGGTAATATAACAACTTTATCTGCTGAAAAAGTTGAAAAATTAATCAATTATGGTATTTTACAAAAATTATATAATATTTTGAATTCTCAAAACCAAATTTATGAAAATTTAAAAGATTCAGTTTTTTGGGTTTTAAATAATATTTATGCAGAAAGAGATTTATTTAGAAAAATAATAACACAAAATAATCAAATTAATCTATTGATTAATATAATTAAAAAAGATATTTGTCAAGATGATTCTTTTTATAAAGAAACTCTTATTTTTTTTTGTAGTTTAATTAATTTTTCTACTGTAGAAGAATTATTACAATTCATAGAAAAAGATCAAATTATTTCAATTGTAATTGATATTATTAAGAAATTTATCTTTCCTAAAAAGCAAAACTTTCAAAAAATTTGTATAATTGCTACTACAATAATATTTAAATTAATTTATCATTCTAATGAAACAATATCAGATATTTCATATAAATATTTTGAAAATCTAGGAATAGATGAAATATGTGAAAGAATTATAATGATTTGTTTTGAACAAAAAAAATTTGATGATGAAGAAAAAGAATTAATATCAAAATGGGAATTTATAAAAAGTACAATATATTCAAATAAAAATAATTAAATAAAATATTTTTATTTTATTTATAAATAATATTAAATAAAAATGAAAAAATAAAGTTATTTTAAGAATTTGAATTTCTCAAAAAAAAAAATAAATTAAAATAATAAATTTATAAAATCTTCAAATTATAAAAATAATTATTGTTATATAAAAGTAAAAAACAAATAATGTAAATTATAATAAAATGAATTCAATCACAAAAATATTACTCCTATCATTTCTTTCATTTTCCCAAAGTTTTTATTTCCAAATAAAAACAGCACCATCACTTTATGAAGAATATGATTTATATGTATATGATAATGGAAAAGAATTAAAATATGATACAAAAGACAATGAAATATTTGAAAAAAAAGACAGAAAAAATGTTCATTTCAAAAAACCAGATTTTACAATTGATTTATCAGTTTTTTCAAAAGCCCAAACAAACATTTTAAATAATTTAAAAGTAGCAGAAGAACATTTAAAAAGTTTAAAAAATAAAAAGATAATAGAAAGATTAGCAATAGGAGTAAAAGACACAAATGTATATTTAGGAGGATTAAAAGAAAGTGATATAGGAAAATATTCAGAAAAAATGTCATTAGATTTAGTAAAAGATGATAATGGATATGGATTTAAAATAGATGAAATTGATATGATTGATCCAAATAAAAAAAATATAACTAAAGTTGATTTATCTAAAAATTTCAAAGGATTATGTATTCATGCAGATGATATAAATGATAATTTAATTATTTCTCCTCCTTCTTTCTTTGATTATTTTCAAACTTTACATTATTTTAAAGATTGT
>JAEEGL016319552.1_pt1 | contig 10207 bp, 12 predicted proteins | sample 9134231 | NCBI WGS metagenome assembly JAEEGL01 (sample SAMN16246548, study PRJNA631951) | gut metagenome | biome: gut microbiome; feature: rumen; material: fiber-attached | host: Bos | place: Iran: Karaj | collected 2018-10 | reverse complement strand
GGCAAAGTTTATTCAGCGGCATGAGCATGAGGCTGAGTATTGTGCGAAGCTCGACGCGTATTACCGTGGCAAACACCCGATACTCGACAGAAACAAGGGCGACAACCTGAGCAATAACAAGCTCGTCTGCAACCACGCAAAGTACATAGCGGATTTCACGAGCGCGTATCTTATCGGCGAGCCGGTAGTTTATACAGCAGAGCACGATATAAAGCCGCTGCTGGATGTGCTAATTGCCGCGGACGCTCCGACGCAGGATATAGACCTCGCGCACGACGACTCGATATTCGGTATGTCATACGAGCTCATGTACACGGACGAGAACGCCGAGATCAGGCTTGCGAAGATCTCACCGAGAAACGCGTTTGTCGTGTATGACGACACTGTAGCGCAGCTCCCGCTTTTCGGTGTGAATTATTATCCCGTATTTGACAGCGACGGCATCAAGACCGGGTACAAGGGCACTCTGAGTACGGCGCTGTACACCCAGGACGTGGCGCTCACGGTCAGCAAGGGCATAAAATCCGTAGGCGAGCCGGAAGCGCATTTCTTCGGAAAAGTGCCGCTCAACGAGATATACAACAACGCGGAGAGAATGGGCGACTTTGAAGTCGTGCTCTCTCTGATAGATGCGTACAACATACTGCAGTCCGACCGTGTCAACGACAAGGAACAGTTCGTGGACTCGCTCCTCGTCATTAAAGGACTGGTGCTCGGAGACACCGACGAGGAAAGCTCCGAGACGTATCAGGCTATCAAGAGACAGAGGGTAATGACTCTTGACGAGGGCGGCGACGCGTCATTCCTTACGCGCCAGCTCGACGAGGACAAGACCGAGGTGCTCAGTAAGTCGATATCGCATGATATCCACAAATTCAGCGGTGTCCCGGACATGAGCGACGAGAACTTCGCGGGGAATGTCTCGGGGGTGGCTATGAAGTTCAAGCTTCTCGCGCTCGAACAGCTCACCAAGTTTAAGGAGAGATACTTCACCGAAGGCTTGAAGTACAGGCTTGAATGTATCGCGAACGTGATCGAGGCGAAGGGCGGCGCAAAGATACCCGTCAAAGGTATCGAGATGCAGTTCACTCACTCTCTGCCCGCGAACGAACCGGAGCTCGCGCAGACCATAAGCGCGCTGAGCGGCACGATCTCTCAGGAAACGCTTATCTCCCGCCTGCCGTTCGTCAAGGACCCGAAGAAGGAAATAGAAGCAGTAAAGGCAGAGAAGCAGGAAAACGCGGAAAGAATGTTCGGGTCAATGATGCGCGGCGACTCGCACTTGCCGATAAATGATATGAGATGACTTATGACGAAATATATGAACAGCTCCAGGCCGAATATGACCGTGTTATTGCGGACACTCTCGACAGGCTGAAAAAGGAAAAGCCGCTCACTAAGAAGAAGCTCGCGAAAGAGCTTTTCAAGGCAAACAAGGCGTACTGGGCGGCGCGGCTCGCGCTTCTCGATACCGATGCGGTAGCCGAGGCCGACGCGCTTGCAGCTTCTCTCGCTATGCCGTATGCAGCAGCGGCGGGAACATTCTCAGACCGTGTGCGCAACATCTACGCGGGCTATCAGAGCGCGTTCGATCTCTCACAGAAGGACGCGAAGGAGCTGCTCAAACACGTCGTTTATGACCGCACGATAGCTGAGAATTTGAAGGCTGTCGCGGAGGAAATGACCGACGAGGAAGAAAAGCAGCGCATTCTCGCGGAGATCTCCGCGCCCGCGTACCGTTACCGCTTACAACGCGCCGAGAAACTTACCCGTCAGGCTAAGGACGTGTGTGACAGGATAGCCGGAAGCGAGATAGAAGCAGATCGTGGGTTCCTGCAAACTCAGATCGAAAAGGCGTACAACATCACGGTCGACGAAGTTCTCGGGAAGCCGCCTTCGGAGGCGATACTTGACGAGATATTACCAGAGCCGATACAGCTCCGGTTCAACGAGATGCCGAAAGCGTCCGAGCCGGTGCAGGAATTCTCGCCGACGACCGACAAGGGCATTCTCGACAGCTTCTCCGTCATTTCGGACGAACGCGTCCGGGAGATAGCCGGGACAGACTGGAGCGGCCGCGAATTCTCCGAAAGCGTCTGGAATAACACAGACGATCTCGCAAAGGAGATAAAGCAGGTCCTTATCGAAGGTGAGCTTACCGGCGCGTCCGAAGGCAAGATGTCCGAGAAGATCGTCGAGCGCTTCGGGGTGGCGATGCACAAGGCGCGGCGCGTAGTTCGTACCGAGCAGAATTACTGTATCAATCAGACCGAGCTCAAGGGAATGCTCGACGCGGGGTACGACGAGTACGAGTTCGCGTCGCTCGGCGAGGAAGCCGAGGGCGTGTGCGATACCTGTGACGACCTCGACGGTATGCGCTTCAAGATAGCCGACGCGGTCGTCGGTGTGAACTGCCCTCCGATGCACCCATTCTGCCGGTGCAAGGTCACCACTCCCGTTCAGACTGTCGAGGACATCCGACGCGAGATCGACGAGCGTATTGAGAGCTGGAACATACCCGAGGGAATGAGCTTCGACGAGTTTGTCGAGAGAGTCAACAATGGAGAGCTGGAACAGATCAGGGAGGAGCAGAACACTGAAACTGTATCGGAAACCAACGCAATATTCGATTTCGAGAGCCGATACTATACAAGTGACACAGAGCACGGACTTGTTGTATATCCCGATGGAACCACAAAGGAATTTGGCGGCGACGAGCATACTGTAATGGGCGATAAGTCCGAGCTCTCAAAAATGGAAGGCGCTACGTTTACGCATAATCACCCGAGTGGCGTTACATTCTCAACGACAGATATAAATAACGGAATAGTAACAGGTAACTTATCCGAATTAAGAGCTGTTACTCCGAGTGGAGAAGTACATATTCTTCATAATAACGGTGCGTCTATTGGGGATAGAAGAAAGTTCAACGCTTTATATTCCGAGAACCAAAAGAAAGCTATCAATATAGCTAACTCAAAAATCTCACGCGGCGAAGTCTTTGACAAAGAAGCGTTTGTAAGTGAGAGAAAAGAGAAGTGGCTGATTGAAAACGCTGAAAAATACGGACTTTCTTACGAGAAGAAAACTCTTGACTTTTCTGAGAAAAGTGGTATAATGGAAGTAGGAAAAGAAGAAACGACGGAAAATGATATGTTACTTTTGTCAAGTAAATTTATAAATCCTAACGATGATTTATATAGATATGCGGACAGAATAATACCAGAAAACGGATTCGGCGATATTATATGCCACGGTGATCCGTTCAATCTGCTTATTCGCGGTATGGATGGTGAAGAGTGGGCTTATCCAGCGGATAAAGCCGCCGAAATGATACGCAATTCCAGAGAGTTTAAGAAAGAGCCCATTCGCCTTATATCTTGTCAAACAGGTGCCGAAGAGAATGGAATTGCGCAGCAACTTGCGAACATTTTAGGGGTCGATGTTAAAGCTCCGACTGAATCTGTTTATATAAACATGAATGGCGAAATGTTTATTACAGATAATGATATTTTAGCCCGGCTTTGGGATAAGGGCTTGCCGGTAAAAGAAACTGGAGAATGGAAAGTTTTTAAACCGAAAGGGGAGTGATTCTATGGCAACGAATTATTTTGAAGAATATGGGATACTGGACAACTTCAAGGAGTATGGCGCGGAAGATTCGCCGAGCATTTTAGAAGTTGCTGAGAAGTCGCCATACCCCGGAAAAGAAAAAATTGTTAATTTTTTAAAAAATGACGGAAAGGTTACTATGGTATCCTTAAAAACTCCAAAGGACAGGGTCACGGGCGAAAGAATTGAAGATTTGAATGAGCTGTGTACAAAAGAGCAGGACGGGTATTCTTGGTCAAGCGACCTTGCATATCACGTTGATAAGTATAATCTTCGGCTGCCAAAAGAGTTTGAGGATTATGTTTTAAGCCATTCCGCCTGAAGAAGCAAAGTTCAAAAACAAATATCTAAAACCGCCCACATCGTGAGCGGTTTTCTTATGCCCGAAAGGAGACAGAATGAAGAAACTCATCTTACTGACAGCAACGCTCGCGGCGTGTGTGCTTATGGCATTCACAGCCTACGCGGCCTCAGAGCCGGACGAGGAAGACCGTCCGCCGGGAGTAATAGTTATCAATCCGCAGGACTTGTGGCAGGTCGTCGTGGCTGTGGGCGCGGGAATAGTCACTCTCGCGGGGGCTGGCGGTGTCATTACCAGCGCGATACGCAAAGCCAAGTCGCCGAACAAGATACAGAATGAGCGGCTCGACGCGCTTGAAGAACACGTGAAAGAGATAGATGAACGTCTCGTCCTCGGAAACAAGCGTTTTGAGTCAGATACCACGCGCGTGTGTACTCTCGAAGATTCGGTGAAAGCATCAAACAAGGTCATTATTGAGAGCCTACAGGCATTGACGGCGCACGCGATCGACGGCAACAATACCGAGAAGCTGCACCAAGCGGAGAAAGCGCTCAATGAATACCTTATCGGTAAAATATAATAATTATAGCGTGTGCCTTCGGGTATGCGTTATTTTTATATCCAAAACGAACGTGACGGCAGGTACGGCACGGGCAAAACATTTATGAACGCCCCGGGCAGAGAACGGGACGGGCAAGGAGGACACTATGAGTTATTTCAGCAAGAAACCGACACTTCACATCTCGATGCAGTATTTCGCGGAGCCGGATGCGGGCAGTCAGGACGACAACGGCGACCCCGGCGCGGACGATAAGCCCGACGGCGGCAACAAGCCGGAGCCTACTCTCGACGAGCTTCTCAACAGTAACAAGGCATATCAGAGCGCGTTCGACAAGAAGGTCGGACAGGCACTCGAAACTGCTAAGGCAAAGTGGGACGCCGACGCAAAGGCGCAGGCGGACGAAGCCGCGAAACTCGCAAAGATGAAGGCAGACGAGAAGGCCGAGTATGAGCGCCAAAAGCGCGAGACAGCTCTTGCGGAACGTGAGGCCGCGATCACAAAGCGTGAGCTTCGTGCCGAGGCAGTGACACAGCTCGCGGAGAAGGGTCTCCCTTCGGCTCTCGCAGATCTTCTCGACTATTCGAGCGCGGAAAACTGCAAAAAGTCAATGGAGAGCGCAGAAAAGGCATTCAACGATGCAGTCAGCGCGTCGGTGACCGAAAAGCTGAAAGGCAAGCCGCCGAAAACAGGCGGCCAGGGACAGACCGAGGACGCTTTTTTAGCGGGTCTCGGAATTAATTAACGGAGGTACAGTATGGCAGTAAATCTGGCTGAAAAGTACTCGGGAAAGGTCGATGAGACTATCAGGAGAGGTCTTCTCTCTACCGCGGGTACAAACAACGACGTCGATTTCCTCGGCGCAAGATCTGTAAAGGTCTATTCTATGGACACGGCGCCGCTCAACGACTACAGAGCGAGCGGTGCTAATCGCTACGGCATTCCCGAAGAGCTTCAGGACAGCGTGCAGGAAATGACAATGACTCAGGCGAAGTCGTTCACCTACACTATCGACAAAACGAACGCGGTCGACTCTCCCGAGGGCGTCCGTGACGCGGGGCAGTCTCTCCGCCGTCAGATAGACAATGTGATCATTCCCGAGATCGACAGATACCGTTTTGCGGTAATGGCAAATAACGCCGGTGAAAAGATCTATACCGAGATCACGGCAGCGAACGCATATACCACCTTCCTCGAAGCGAATACCGCTATCACAGATGCGGAATTCCCCGTTGAAGGTCGTGTCGCATTCTGCCGCACATCGTTTATCGAGCTGCTGAAAAAGTCCACCGAGTTCACAAAGAACACCGATCTCGCCCAGGATAAGATCATCTTCAAGGGCATGGTCGGCGAATGTGACGGTGTGGCTATAATCTCGGTACCGAGCAAGCGTATGCCTACGGGCGCAATGTTCATCATCACGCACCCGATATGTTCGCCCGCGCCTGTGAAGCTGCAGGATTACAAGATACACGCAGATCCGCCCGGTTACGCCGGACATCTCGTCGAGGGTCTTGTATATCATGACTGCTTCGTCTTCGACAAGAAGAAAGCGGGTATTGCCGCTAACTACGGCAAGTTCGGGACTCTTACCGCGACAATGACGGCGAGCGCGACCGCGGGTAAGGGCGTAGTAGCCGTAGCCGAAAAGGTTTCCGGCGCAACGCTCGTATACAAGACCGCGTCTTCCGTGACGGTACCGACGCTCGGTCAGGATCTCTCGTCCGGTTGGACAGCTCTCCCCGCGGACGGCGAAGTTTCGGCGACATCGGGTCACAAGATCTGTGTAGCCGCGGTCGATGCGGACAAGAAGGCTGTAGCCGCATCGGACGCAATAACGGTAGCTGTAGGCGCATAATCAACGGAGGCAGGCAATGGCAGAGCATCGTTTATATGAACAGTTTGTCGCGCGCTTCGGGGCAGCAGTCCCGGAGAGCGACGGCGACTTCGTGGACTCGCTTCTCAACGAAGCCGAGGACACTATACTTGACATGATCGGGCGTGACACCCTACCGAGAAGGCTCGACAGCGCTGTTGTACTTTTATCGGTCGGTGCATACAACAAGCGCGGAGCAGAAGGCGAATCATCACGCAGCGAGGGCGGTATCTCCCGAGCATTCGACGACCTGCCCGAGCCTGTCCGGAAGCGCATTCAGAACTATCCGAGGAAGGTAGGTGTTGTCCGTGAGACTGATGACAGCCGACACGGCACGCTATGAGTTGAAGCGACCGCAGGTCGTACCAGACACAGGGTATTTCGGTACCAAGAACGAACCTGTGAGCATCGGGTACGTTATCGGTCAGCTCTCTCAGGTCAACGACAAATTCTCGGTGGAGCGCTACGGCGATAAGAGCGTCTCAATGTATACGCTAATATGCGCATCGGGGGCGAACATAAGACAGAACGACCGTGTGGTCCTCGGTGATGGGGAATACACGGTCGTTGCTATCATGAACTACCGTGACCATGTGAACGCGACCTTGACGAAGGCGGTGAGTTGAATGGTGACACAATGTGTGACAATAAAAGGTCTGTCGGAAATGGTGAAGAAGCTTCGGGATCTCGGTCAGAACGTCGATAAGATCGCGGACAACAGCCTGCACAGATCGGCGTATGATCTCAAACGCGAAGTCGAGGATCGTATCGAAGCTGTCGGAGCTGTTGATACCGGCAGACTACGCAACAGCATCACGATAAAGAAGCTCGGTCAGTGTCAGTACGCTGTCGGGACAGCGGTAGAATATGCCGCGCCTGTCGAGTTCGGCACGGGCTTCATGGGTGACCCGGCTGTGCCGCATACAACGCGGCCGCGCTGGGTATATTTCGACCCTGCAAAGGGAGAATACCGGACTGCATATCCTCAGCCCGCAAGGCCGTTCATGCGTCCGGCATTCAACGCGAAGCGCGATGTCGTTATGCTTAATCTCACTAACGCGATAACAAAAGCGTGGAGCAAGGGGGTAGGCCTATGATCGACATACTCCCTCACGTCGCGTCGCTTCTTGCGCCGCTCGGTGCTCAGATCGAGCCCGAGTTCCGCGACACCGAGGTCACTTACCCTCTCATAGTCCTGTCAGCGCCGTCGAATGCCGGTGTTGTCTGCGGCTGTACAGAGGTATTCACACGGATAGTTGTGCAGGTCGACGTTTATACGCTCGACAAGCACGAAACACAGGTCTTAGCCGCCAGAGCCGACGACATTCTGAGAGCGGGCGGGTTCAAGCGTTCAAACGCGTTCCCGGCGCGTGAGGACGGTCTCGAACGAATGCAGATGTCGTACAATGTCGGCGTAGACTACAACAACAGAATAATGACAATGTAAAGGAGGAATCATCATGCCTGATCCTACACCTACACCCGCGGCAAGCGGAGCCGGCATGCTCTCGGCAGGTATCGTCGTAACTATAGGCGGTACCACGCTCGAAAACTGCTGCTCCACGCCCGACATGGGTAAGGAGCCTGACAAGGTCGATGTTACAAACTTCGGCTGCATGACCAAGAAAGCGTATATAGCGGGTCTCGAGGACACCGATACGCTTAACTTCGATTTTTACCCGACTGACCAGCTCCCTTCGGACGCAAACAACGCGTCCTGCACAGTCGAGTACCCGAACGGCACGGAGCACAGCTTCACGGGCGATGCACGCTTCTTCATGCTCGCTGCAGCTCCGGGCGAGGCACTCAAAGCCCGCTGTTCGGTGGTAGTGTCGGACTGGGGCGAGTCCGGCGGCAGTTCAAGCAACAACGGTTAACAGTGAACGGGGCGGGGAGACCTGCCCCGGCTAAATTTAGAAAGGAAAATAATCATGGCAAATCATGTTTTATATACCCGTGCGGACGGCACGGAGATCACACTTAAACTCGACTCGTCGCGTCTCGTTGACCTCGAAACACATCTCGGAGACAGCATACAGAAGAAACTCGCGGAGACCGAGAAGCTTTCCGTCGCGTCCGTGTTCCTTGCAGACGCACTTCCCGGCGAGTCTTACAACGAACGTAAAAAGACTGCTCTCGCGATCTATGACGAGATGATCGGGGAAGGGAAGACGCTCCGCGATTATCTCGAACTCATACAGAATGTTCTCGCCTCGGCGGGTTTTATGGACGCCGCCGATCTCGCGAGACAGAAGGAGTCGGCGGCGGCTCGGGAGAAGCTCGCACAGGCAGTTCACGAAGCGGAGATGCGCGAAATGACCGCGCGGGCGGAAAAGATATCGAAGATGTACACGGAGAAGGAGCCGGAGCAGGAGACCCAGCCCGAAGAGGCGGCGAAGGAGCTCCCGACATTCGGGGGAACGATCACGATACCGGTGAGCGAAAAAGCTACACTGAACTGATCGAAGAGATGATGCCCAAGGCGCTGCTTGCGGGTATTTCGTATTCTGATTTCTGGAAGATGACCATAAGCGAGATCGGCGATGTGCTGCAAGCGGCCGCGGATAAACAGAAAGCCAAGGCCGAGGAAGACTCGAAGGTGCTTGAATTCCGAACAAAGCGCGACCTGCAGAACGCGGCTCTTGTCGCGTATTTCAGCGGGTATTACAGCCGACCGTATGTGAATCTCCCAGAATCACTCGGGAAAGCATTCCCGGACATCTTCAAATCAGAAGAAAAGCCGTCGTGGGAGCAGACGTATATGCTGCTCGAAAAGAAGCGGGCGGAATTCATGGCTAAAAAGAAACGTAAAGAGAGGCGGTGAAACGGTTGGTAACTGACGGATTATCAATAAACATATCGGCCAACACGGGGAGTGCCGCGCAGAACATCATAAATACCGCGAACGCGCTCACGAGCCTCGATGATAAGGCAAAGAGCGCGAACACGGATATGTCCGGTCTTGTGCATGACATGACCGCGGCGGCCGCGAACATGGTATCGATATCGCAGAATATTTCTGTGTCTGCGGCGGGGCTCGGTAGCTTCCAAAGCAATATTGACGCAGTTGATTCGGCATTACAGGGCATAACCGCCCGGTTTGATACGCTCAGCTCGTCGATGCAGGCTTCGTATTCCGCTTTTGACAGTGCGGCAGCTTCGGTATCGTCGCTGTCGAATGCGTCCGAGGCTTCGGCTGCCGGACTCGGGAGTGTGGTAGATGCCACCGACGGATTTACGGACAAAATGAGCGACCTCAAAACCGCGACAACGGGAACGACGGACGGTATGTCCGATCTCCAACGCGAGCTCAGAGATACGCTCACGACTCTCCGCGGCTTCTCGGAAAACATCACCGAGGCCGGGCAGGACGCGAAGGCCGCGGCCGACAAGATAGGCGAATTGTCGCTGAAAGTGAACTCGATACCTTCGGGCGGTAACGTTCTCGGCCTTGCGGCGGGGTTCAAGTCGCTCAAAGGTGTTATTGCGACGCTCGGTATCGGCAAATTCATCAAGGACAGCAACGACGCGTACAACGTTCAGATGCAGAACGAGCTCAAACTCACATCGCACATGAAGCGCCGTATGAACGCGACCGACGACGAGGTCAGGAGCGTGAAGGAGCTTGCAAGCGCCCAGCAGAGACTCGGCGTTATCGGCGACGAGATACAGCTCGCCGGTGCGCAGCAGCTCACGACCTACGCGCGGGAGTCAAGCACGCTGAAAACGCTGCTCCCTGCTATGAACGATCTTATCGCGCAGAACGCAGGGTATAAAGCGTCGGTGGGCGATGCGACTAATGCGGCTGATATGCTCGGACACGCTCTCACAGGGCAGTACACGAGTCTGAAGCGCATGG
>JAEEGL015782233.1_pt1 | contig 10207 bp, 3 predicted proteins | sample 9134231 | NCBI WGS metagenome assembly JAEEGL01 (sample SAMN16246548, study PRJNA631951) | gut metagenome | biome: gut microbiome; feature: rumen; material: fiber-attached | host: Bos | place: Iran: Karaj | collected 2018-10 | reverse complement strand
TCGTCGACGAAAATGAAAACATAGTCAAACCGTGGCAACAACGGGTTCCCGTTCCCGAACAGACCATCGATGGTGGATTTGACGAAATCGACCTTCAAGGACGGGAAAGCGGCATCGAACGCAATCCCGTTTTCAGGCGTTTCAGGCCTCAAGAAGGCCCAGGGCTTGAAATCGAGCAGGACGATGAGCCGGATTCGTTCTCCCTGGTCCTGGGACGACAGGCAGCGGTCCTCCAGAATGTTGCGCAGTTCGGCTACTTTCCTCCGGACAAATCCGGACCTTTCCTCCTCATTGCCGACATCGGGAAAGCGCCCCACCGACAGCCTGTCATAGGACAGGAGCCATGCCCCTGTCCTGACCAGGCACAACAAAGGGTCGGTGGGCGCGAAATCGACTCCGCCGGCGAAATTCAAAAGAACCGATGCAGCCATCGTCGACGCCTATGCTTTGGAGATGAAACGACCTTTGTCCTTGGCGTCATCGAGGACAGCCATCGCTTCTTCCTTCTGCATGGAATCCTTGATGGCGGTGTTGAAGACATGCTTGCAAAGCAAATAAGTATTGTCGGACGGTCCGAAGACGTCGATGAACCGCATAATCAAATCGTTCATGATGTGCGGCTTGAACAGGGACATGTTCTGCGCAACCATCTTGATTTGTGTTTTGTCGTTGAGCAAATGGAAGAAGCCGTATTTGGGATCCGCCCAGGAGGAGGACTCATGGACCTTGGCGAACGAGAACTCCTTGATCTTCTTGACGATGCCCTGATTCTTCATCTTCTCGAGCGTCTGGTTTTCGGTATTCAGCCATGATTCCTTCGCCGCCGCCCACTGTTTGTCCGCATACGCGAGAATCTTGGACACAAGCCTGGGGTTGTTGGCAAGCCCGAGTTCGAACAGATTGTCGACGGCCATGGCGATGCTCTTGCCCTTGACGGGAATCTTGTTCCTGTCCAGATCGGCGACAAAATCAGAAACCTCGGAGATGTTGTACCAAAATCCGTCCTTGACGGTCAGCCTCTTGAAGAGAATGCCATAGCACAGGGCGGAATAGATGTCCTTCAAGGTGTCGTCCATGGACATGCCGATATTCGGCAGATAGGTAGGCAGATGCCATCTCTTGTCCAGATGCGGGGAGTAGGCCTTGCTGCCGTTGATGATCCTGCCGATCACGTCCATGTAGGCGCGGTAATAGACGCCGGTTTTCCCCTGGGAGAGTTCATTGGTCGGCGTGTCCACGAACGCCCTGAAGTTCTTGGCGAGTTCCAACTGGTTGATCGAGTCGGCCCGGATGATCTCATACGGGCTGAAAGCCGTGCTGACCTCACGCGAGGCGGCGGTCAGCGGACCGTTTTCGATGTCCGTGCTTCCGAACAATTCGGCAGCCTCCCTGTCTGAAAGCACATCGTCGGCCTCGCAGGCAGGATGGTAGCCCCAGGAATTGATGGGCCTGTTGTCGTTGGTGTTGATATTGTCGGCCCCGCGCGTTGCGGCCATGGCCTTCAGGTGGCTGAATCGTTCCTTCATGTAGGCGAACACCTTCTCTTCCCGTTCCTTTTCAGGAAGTTCATCGGAGATGCTCCTCTCGGCTTCCTCCCTCAGTGCGCTGATCGCGTTCAGCCTCGAGCACTCGGATTCTTTCCGGATGACTTTTTCTTCGGCCTCCAATACGGCCCTGAAGATGGCCATGTCGGCTTTCAGTTGGGCTTCCCAAATCTCTTCCTGTTCTTTTTCGGTGAGTTCGACGGTCTTTTTCGTCTTCATCAGGGCCTTGTAGGTGGTGTCGAACATGTTCCGGTAAATTTCGGCGGAAAGATCGTTCGGGAAGAAGACGGATCCGCGAGAGCGGACCTCGTCGTCGTAGAGGAGTTTCTTGTACTTGCTCTCGGCAAGGACGTAGATGACGGACGGCTCCATGTTGTCGTCATGCTTGGTCAACAGGGTCTGTCCTTCCTTGGCAAGGCTGTTCAAAGTCTGTGGCAGGCGCTCGAAGAAACGTTCGCTCTCCTTGATGAGACGACCGATCTGGACGAGCAGGCCCTCGAAGACCATCAGCACCAATTCCGACTCGGCGTATGCCTTGATGTTCTCGCACTGGATTCCCGAATATTTCAAGTACTCCTCCTTGCACTCCTTGACGGGACTCTTTCCGGTAATTTTCTGCCAGGCACGCTTGTAGAAAGCCTTGTTGCGGCTGTAGACGATGCTCATCTTCTCCTGGGCATTCTCCTTGTATTCGTCGTCCGCGTCGTTCTTGTCGTCGATGACGTTGAAGTTGAGCGGGTACATTTCGTCAATCTGCTTGAGCAGGTCCTCATTCTCCGGCCTCAGTTCGCTGATCCTCGCCTCGATTCTCTTCTTCACGTCGTAGAGGAAGTAGCGTGCGGCGAGCGGATGCATCTCATGGCCCTTCTGAAGGATGTACGTATTCAACTGGTGCCTGCTCTGGCCGGGATCCGAAGATACGCGGGCCGCTTCGTCGTGGGAAGCGAGGAAGCAGTCCTTGATCGTGGAGGTCTTGACCTTTTCAACCAGGTCTTTCGCATACTTCTTGAACTTATCGAGATACTCTTCGCGCTCCCGGATGCAGTCGACGTCGTTCGCTTCATCGTCCTCCGCCAGGAAACTGTCCATTTCGGTATGGCACTTGTCATAGAGTTCGCCGAACCTCTTGGTCCCGTCGATTACAGCCTGGGCGTGCCCTTCGACCGCTTCCACGTAGGCTCTCCCTTTTTCCTTTACGCGTACCAACTCGTCGTCAAGGATGAAGGTGCTGTCATAGATGTTGCTGAAAATCGTCTTCTGGAGCCCCGTCCCGTTTTTTGCGAACTGTTCGACATTGTTGCAGAAGATGTCTTCGATTTTCGGCTCAGCAGCCTTGATTCCCTCATGGAGTTTCGCGTCATAGTCGGCCAGCGCTTTCTTGTAGATATCGTCAAGGACGATCCAGGAAGAACTGATGTTGTCGATCACCTTCTGGTTGGCAAAATAGGCGACGATGTCATCGATTGGATAGACCATCTTGGAGACGCCGATGGCGGAATAGGCCCCGCTCCCGTCTCTTTCGACAGTCTGGCGGATGTCGTTGATGAGCCTCGAACGCGTGGAAGTGCCGATGTCGGTGAAAACGTTCAGGTAAACATACTCCTTGACCTGGTCGTAGTACTGTTCTGTACTGACCAGATTCTCTCCCTGGCGCGTTGTGAAGTCGACCAGGTAGCACATGTTATAAGGAACGGCGTGCGGGAGGTGCAGGTCCTGCTGGCCGATCTTGTATTCGAAGTCGATGGGCTTGATGGCCTTGGACATGTCCGACTGTGCGTGGATGAACGCATCCAGTTCTTTCATGCAGGCATACGTGTTGGAACGGGCGTTCTCGATCTGGTCGTCGTTGAAGCCGATCTTACGGTCATATACCAGTACGTCGGCCAGAACGAAATAACCGGTGATTTCCGGGCTGCTGATGTGGTAATCGTTCCGCATGATGTCCTTGACATAGTAGGCAGTCTGAAGGAATGAACCCGCACCGGTGCCGCCTGCGAGGCTGCAGATGATATGGACGTTGATGTTGTTTCCGACATGCCGTTCAGGCTCAAGGGTCAGCAGGGAACTGATAGCATAGTCGATGGCCTTGAGTTTCTCTTCGCTCATGGCTGCCATAAAGGCAAGACGGGAGGCCATCCGGATCTGTCCCGCCCCCTTGTTCAACGACATGTTGATGACATGCTTGCTGCTGGTGTCGAACCAGTTGAGCGCATCGGTCGTATTGCGGATCCCGTTCAGGTAGTCTCCGACCGTGCTGCTCATATCGGAGGAAGTCTTCACGACGCAGTTTTTGGGCAGGATCTTCTTGCGCTTCGCAATGTCGCCGGCGTCCGTGTCGAAACAGAGGCAGTAGATGTTGCGCTTTTCAATGTCGGAAGGATGGGTGGCCATGAACTTGCTGTAGATGTCGGCGGTAATCTGGGAACCGACGCCGCCCAATCCGATGATGAGTGTGGTAGGGAAGTCAACCATGGGGGTTTGGATATTAGATTATTGTTTTCTTGTTTCTACAAATGGGTTACAGGCCCCTGATCACGAGAATGACTAGCGCGATGAAACAAATGACGGACAATGCCATCAGGAGGCCGATGAATGTACGGAATCCGGGCTCGTCGTCCTTGTCCCTGATGACGTACTTCAGATGTCCGGCACGGACTGCCGAGGTCCCTTCGAGTTTCTTGATTTCCATCTTGGTGCCGGTATTGATGGGAATCGGCTCGCCCTCCTTTTCCTTCTTGGCCTTGGGTTTCGGGACATAGTTGGGGACGACCATCGTCCTGGGATCGAAGCAACTCTCTTTCAGGAGGACCTTGTTCTTGGACGAAGAGGCGACGAAAGTGAGATTCTTGGTCTTGGGCCGGTTGAAACTCATGGTGATGCTTTCGTCGTGGAATGGATTCAGCCATCGGTCGAGCCAGGGGCCGAGGCCCGGGGCGCGCATCGGCCTTCCTTCCTTTTCTTTCTCTTTCGGACTGTCGTCGTCATAGTACAGGTTCTTCATCCTCGCAAACTTGTGGAAGCGATTCTTCTTGATCAAGGCCCGGAGGTAGAGAATGAAAAGCAGGAGGCAACCCATCGTGATCAGGACCCAAAGGCAGCGTGACAGCCAGGGCTCGTCCTTGACGACCGGGACGCGTCCGGGACTGACTATGCGGTTGTATTGGATTCCCTCTTCTTCGAAAGCCCCTTCTTTGGGCGTAGATACGATCGTGAACTTGATCTCGTCAGGGAAGAAACAGTCGCACCACTTTCCTTTGGGACGGATGTTCAAGGCGATGATTTCTTCCTCGAAAGTGATGGCAGGATCGTCATAGAGGAAACTGTTCTCAACGTCCACCGAGATGTCGAACTTGTTGGGATCAAGCGCTGCGGTCTCTCCGATGTTGTGGATATAGAATCGCATGGGTTCGTTCCGGAGCGCTTCGATGGTCATGGGATCGAATTCCAGGGGAGGCAGTTCCTTCGTCGGCAATTCGGATGCGCCGACCGGTTCGGGGTCGCAGTCTCCCTTGACGATTGTCGCGAGAGAGGTGACTCGCTTGAAGTATCCCGGGCAGTCGCATTCGGCGTAGTACTGCGTTTCGTTACCTTCCAGTTCGATTCTGCAGTCGAATCCGCCGTCCCTGTACGTGGCCCGGTATTCCTTGTTGTTCGCCTTCACCACGACTTTCGTCTTTTTCAGCAGTGCCTCCGGAAGGTTCTCCCTGGACGACTCGTTCAGTTCGATGCGGACGACGGCGCTGTTTTCGGTACTTTTGATGCAGAATGTCCTGCTGTCGATGCGCTTCAGTGTCCCTCCGGCCGTTGTCATTCCGACAGAGCCGAACTCAACCTCTTTCACCAAAGGATAGATGCTGATGGCGGAAGGGTCGATTCCCTGGTCGAAACATACAGTGACTTCGTCGCCTGCTTGTATGGGTGAGTCGGCCTTCACCAACCAGACGTTGCCACTTAAGTCGATGTCGTCGGGGAGGCTCTTGACGGGCGTCGAGGTCGGCGTTCCCTTGTGCTTGACTTGGAAGGTCACACCGTCGGAGGTTACGCTCTCGATCCTTGGCAGCGCATTCGGCAAGACTTCGTCCTGATAGACCAGGTAAAACGAACTGAGCGGTAACTCCGTCTTCAGGCCAATGCATTTTGTACCTTTTTTCGTCACGCGCAGCGGGACATCGCTGAATCCCAGGATCTTTCTTGCAAAATGGTCGCAACCCTGCTTGATCGTTGCCGAAGTCTGGTCCGACTTTGCAATGTCCACCACTCCAAGGGAGTCCGCAAACTGTGTAAAGTCGCTGTGTTCACTGAGCAAAAGGCAGGTTTGCAGGTAGCATACATTCAGACTGCCGGCCTCTACCGTGTTTTTGAACTTCTTCTTGTCCTTGGCATACGCGGGGGATTGCGTGCTCCAATACCCGTCCCCGATGATGAACAACCAGTCCTGCTTGCCGTTGGAAGGATTATAGACTCTGTTGAACCCGACGATGTCGTCGAATTGGGAAATGCTGGACGAAGGATTCCCGAACTTGATGTCACCGATAGGCTTTTGGATGGCCTTCAGAGGATCGTTTTCGTTTGAAAGGCATTTGTTCACTCCGTATACGATCATGTTGACCTCGTCATCCTCATCGCAGAGGGTGACAATCATCTGGGAGGTGTAATTGGCCAGCACATACTTGTTCCCGTTCATGCTGCTCGAAACGTCCAGCGTGACGTATACCCGTTTGGCCTGTCCGAGGACCAGCAGGCAGGATAAGGAAAGGCAAACCAGAGATGCCAGCAACTTTTTCATGGGAAGCAATTTACAGCATGGTATCATCCTTACAAATATAACACTTTTTCTTCGAAATAAGCGCTGCTGGTAGGAAAGGGGAATCATATTGCCCCCCGGATCATTCCGATAAGAAGAAGGGTGAATGCAAGGACCGTCGATATGAACAGCAGCCCGATGACGAAACGGTATCCGCCTTCGTTGTCCCTGCCATCGTTGACATACTTCAGATGCCCTGCGCGAATGGATTCCGATCCTTGCTGCTTCTTGATCTCGATGGATGTCCCGGCCGTGATTCCGACAGGCTCTCCTTCCTTCCCCTTCTTGTCCTTTGGCCTGGGAATGTGGTTGGGGACGATCATGGTTTTCGGGTCGAAGCAGGATTCACGGAGCAGGATCTTGTTCTTGGAAGAGGATGCTACGAAGGTCAAGGCTTTTGTCCGGGGCCTGTTGAAACTCAAAGTGCTTCTTTCGTCTCCGAACGGATTCAGCCAGCGGTCGAGCCAGGCAGGGAATCCCGGCCGTCGAAGGAGTCTGCCGCTTTTCATCGTTTCCCGGGGACTATCGTCGTCATAATATGAGTTTTGGATCCGGGCATACTTGTGGAACCGGTTCTTTTTCAGCAGGGCTCTGAGGTATACCATGAGAAGAAGTAACGCGCCCAGCGTGACGATGACCCAGAGGCAGCGTGACAGCCAGCCTGAATCATTCTCGACGGCGATTCTGACAGGCATCTCGACAATTCCTCCCTTGGAATCCTTGGGTTTCAGAGTCACCAGGAACGCCAGGCTGTCGCGAACGAAACACTCGCACCAGTCACCGCGCAACTTGGGAGTCACTTCCAGTTTGCCGTTCTCCACGGTGGCGGTGACCTTTTCCACCAGCGGATTGTCGGTCCGGACGGTCACGTCATATCCATCCAGGTTGAGTCCGGCATATCCGCCGCTGTCCGGGACGGTCACTTCGAAGGACGTGTCGCCCCGCTTCAGGATGGAGATGTCCATGCTCCCGGCATCGACGGATTTTCCGCGAGTTGAAGGAACCTGTCCCGGCAGACAGTCAAAAGTCCTTACGAGATAGTGCTTTTCCGTCTGCAGTTTGAATTGAGGGTCTGGACACTCGATTTCCGCGACGTAGGAAGTGGTGTCCCGTTCGATGTCTATTTCACACTCGAAATGGCCGTCGACCAGAACGGCCTTGTATGTCCTTCCGTTTGCCAATACCTTGGCCTTGGTCTTTTTCAGGTTCGACTTGGACAGTTCGAAGCCTTCTTCGGCTTCCAGTTCGATGGTGACCATCGCCTTCTTCTCGTGCAGGCAGATGGCGGAGGTGTGTTCGTCGATCTGGATCAGATCCTTCGGCACGGGGTTGATGACAATAGGAATGGTGACGTCGCACCGGGTGGTGGCCGTCGATTTGGCGTTCACCCGCTCGAAATGGATTTTCCCGGGAATCCTGGAAAAGTTCGTGATCAGCAGCAGGTACCATTCCCCGGACCTGGCATGGGGAATGAAACACCATTCCGTCCCTGCCGGATCGTAACTGCAGTCCACCATGTTGCCGACCGGATATCCGCCCAGACCATACGTGTGGTCCCCATCGGATGGCCTGTGGTTGGGTGCGGAGGAGACGTTGAGGCGGTAAGTATTTCGCAGTTTCTCCAGGAATTCCCTTTTCGAAGCGGCTTGGAAAGGTCCCCAGCAGGCGAAGTCCACGTCTATGAGCGTCCCAACCAGGCTATGCTGTTCAATATAGATCAACAGGTCTCCCGGCTTGTCGATCTGCATGTAATACCACACGGGCCCCGGAGTGCTGCCCAGGCAACCGATCCGTCCTTTTCTTGGAAAACCGGCCTCGCCGACCGAACCTGAATTGTACGTGATCCCGTATGGATTCTCGTCTGTGCAAAAGGGGAAAATGTGGTCATTCCAAGGATAGATGGTCTGCGCCCGGGCTCCGGTTGACATAAGCGCCGAGAAGATGGCTGCCGCATAGATGGCCAAGACGGTGCGAATAAGACGTATCATAACCCTTTGACCAGAATGAAAACCATCAGGCCCATGATTCCGATGCAAACTGTCATCAACAGAGCGACGAAAGTACTGAACCCTCCTTCGGTGTCTTTGCCTTCATTGACGTATTTCAGATGGCCGAGACGGGTGGTGCTTCCGCCTTGGACCTGTTTGATCTCGATTTGGGAACCGGATGAAACGCTGATTCTCCCATGCTTGTTTCCTTTTCCCTTCTGTGCGGAAGGAACGTGGTTGGGGATGGTCATGGTCTTCGGATTGAAACAAGATTCCTTCAAGGCAATCCTGTTCTTGGATCCGGTGGCGTAGAATGTCAGGCTTCCGGTGCGGGGACGAGAAAAACTGATGGTGCGACGTTCGTCGGCAAACGGGTTGAACCATCGGTTGATCCACGCCCATGTGCCGGGCTCGCGAAGCGGCTTTCCGCTCCGTTCTACTTCTTTCGGCGAATCCTCGGTCGGATATGAGACCTTCAGCCTTGCACCCCGGTGAAACCTTTTCTTCTTCAGCAGGGCCAGCAGGTAAAGGAGGAAAGCGAAGAAGCACAGAATCGCAATCACATAAAACTTGCACCGGCTCCACCATCCCCGTTTCTCGACGGGTATGGTAACCGGAATCCGAAACCCTTCATATATCTTTCCATCATACAGGATGCCTTGGGATGAACGCAAAGTCACCGTGTATTGCATGGCATCGGGATAAGCGCATTCGCACCAATCGCTTTTGGGAACATGCGTGAATGAGAGCGAGCCGTCCGGACTGAGCGTGAAACCCGCCTTGCCCAGGAACGGGTAATGGACGTGGTCGTCCAGATCCTGTTCGTCGAAAGTGGCAAAGGATGCGATTTCAAGGAACAGCGAGTCGGATACTTGCCCGCCAAAACCGTTCCCGTCAATGATGGATGCAAAGGAAACGGGGGAGAACGACTGCTCGGGAAGCGTGATGAGCGGCACTTGCTCAGGGGCTCGCAGGTCGGCGGATTTCATCACCGTCTGGCTGGGGGTGATGCGACTGAAATATCCGGGACTCTCCACCATGGAGAAATAGGATATCGTATCTGCAGGCATGTCCAGCACCACCTGGAAGGCCGTGTCGGCGGAAGAGAAGACGGCAGGAATCTCTTCCCCGTCCACGCCGATCTTGACATCCATCTTCTGCATCAGTGCAGGGGGAAACTTGTTGCCGTGCTTGTCCGTTGCGCGGAGTTGCACCAAGATCCGCTCTTCCTGGTCACTGATCTTGAAAACCTCCGGACCGGTCCGGAGCAAGGAATCCATCTCCTCCGTGAAAGGAAGCATCTGCAAGGAGACATCCACATATGGATACAAACGCAGATTCGCGGCATCCACATCCTGGTTGAAGCAGACTCGGATCTCTTCGTCCGCGGGTATCCCGTCCGGGTACTGAATTTCCCAGACGGCGCCGTTGAGGAGCGGTCCGCCGGCACTCCCGAGGAGCGGATCCGTCGACGGAGTGCCTTTCATCAGGATGCTTTCGACAGGAATGGATACCGAGCCAAAACCCGCTGAGTCCACTTCCGGTTTTCCCGAGGAAACTGACTGGTACATCAGAACGAAACGGTCCAGCGGGAATTCCGACTTGAAAGTGATGCAACGGGATCCGGCCTGCCCGATGGCAATGCTCTCGATGCTGAATCCGAGGATCCGGTTGGCGAAATAGAGGCAGTTCTCCAGAACGGACTCGGCTGAGTCGTCCGATTTACGGATGTCGATGGCAGGATGGCCGGGACGGGTTGACAGCACCGAGAGGGAATCCGTGAAAACGGTCTGTTCGGTTACATCATTGCCCGTCTGGAGGTAGCAGACCCTGAGGCGACCGTCCCCAAACCAGGGGCTGGCCTTGATTTT
>JAEEGL014686942.1_pt1 | contig 10207 bp, 8 predicted proteins | sample 9134231 | NCBI WGS metagenome assembly JAEEGL01 (sample SAMN16246548, study PRJNA631951) | gut metagenome | biome: gut microbiome; feature: rumen; material: fiber-attached | host: Bos | place: Iran: Karaj | collected 2018-10 | reverse complement strand
TGGCTGACTCGCTTGAAGCGCGGGGCGTGGATCTCGTTCACCATCAGCGCGAAGCCGATGACCACCGGGAAGCACACCAGCACGTTCACCGTGCTCAATCGCAGGGTATTGATCAGCACGCGATAGAAGGTCTTGTCGTTGAACATCTTGATGAAGTGCTTCAGACCGACCCAATCGCTGCCCAGGATGCCGCGCCGCACCTTGAAATCCTTGAAGGCGATGACGACGCCGTACATCGGCAAATAGTGGAAAATGATCACGTGAATGATCGGCAGCAGAAAGATCAGATATACCGGAATGTGCTTTTTCAGGGCGATCCGGGTGATCCTTCTGGTGCTCGGCGCTCCGACTTTCATCCTTTTCACTCCCCCACTCTGTGACATACCTCTCTTTCTTTTAGAATACATCATTTCTTTACAATGTGCAATATCACTGATTGCACTTTTTTCTGCTATTATCAGTGGTAATAAATGCTCCGAAACCAGCCCTTTACATGTTGACACCCGCTTTCGATTGTGCTAGAATCGAACAGCAGACGGCCAAAACGGCGCATGGAGGGAATGGGCATGGCCTCCGAAAACGAACTGTACAAAAAGACGCTGCTGTACATCCACCAGCACTACAGCGAAGACCTCTCGCTGCGGAGGATCGCGGAGATGTTCTATGTCAACGCCGCGTACCTGGGGCGGCTCTTCGCCCGGGAGGCGGACATGTCCTTTGCCGAATATCTGGCCTCCTACCGCATCCGCAGGGCCATGAAGCTGCTGGAAAACAGCGACCGGCCCATCATCCAGATCGCGAACAGCGTGGGGTATTCCAGCCTCAATCACTTCTACAAGCTGTTCCGGACGTACGCGGACACCACCCCCCACCAGTACCGCCGGGAGTGCCGCCAGATGGTGCAGCACGCCTCCATGCCGCTGAATTCCCCGGGAGCGGAGGCGGAAGCGCCGCTGCCGTTCAACAGCGTCGTGCTGCGGATGCCCCTGCGCTCCGGCCTCGCGCAGCCCGGGGGCATGATCGCCCTGCCGGGGGGCGGCCTCCGCTTCTTTTATTCCGACCTGGACGCGGAGGGCCGCTGCTGCCTGTTCTCCCTGGAAAGCTTCGACGACGGCATCTCCTGGGGATCGCCCCGGCGCTGCTTCCGGTTTGAAGCGGAGCAGGCAGCCGCCGGCCTCAACGTCGCATCCCTGAGGGACGGGGCCATCGCGGCGTTCTTCCTGACGGACATTTCCGGCAGGCGAAGCGCGCTCTGCGCGCGCAAGAGCTACGACGGCGGCGGCAAATGGACGGTGCCCACGGAATGCGTCGTGTTCCAGGGGCGGCGGAGCATGATGGGCGGCAGGCTGCTGCGGATGCGCTCCGGCCAGCTGATCCTCCCCTTCTCCACCGCGGCCCCGGACACCGGAGATACCGGCCAGCAGCAGATGGTGAGCCACTATCTCTCGGACGACGACGGCGCTTCCTGGCAGCTCGCCCAGGTCCCCCTCTCCCTCACGTGCCGCCATTCCAACGCCGGCCTTTCCTATCCCATGGCGGTGGAATACGCCGATGGAGCCCTGCTGGGGTTCAGCGCCACCAGCGTCGGCCGCCAGTACGAATACGCCTCCCGCGACGGCGGAAACACCTGGTCCCAGGCCCAGCCCTCGTTCTTCACCGCGCCCATGACGCCCATGCACATGATCGGGATCCAGGACGGCCGGTATCTGGTCGCCGCGGTGAATCCCGTTCCCGATTTCGGTTTCTCCGAGCGATACCTGCAGGGCAGGCTGGCGCTGTTCTGCGCCCGCTCCGCGGACCTGCAGTGGGGCAAGCCCCTGATCCTGGAAAACGTCGCGCGGGACAGCGGCTACGCCTGCCTGGATCCCTATCTGTTTTCCAGGGGCAAGACCCTCATGGCGGTCTATCGGATCGTCCGGGGCGGAGAGCCGGAGCGCTGCGAGCAGGTCATCCGCCGCATAGACCTGCGCTGGCTTCTCCAGAAGAGCGGAGGTATACAGCAATGAACGGAAGGATCGTGTGCGAGATCCCCGTAATCAAGGTGGGCCCGGACAATTCCAACGGCGCGTTCATCCGGCTGCACGACGGGCGCATCCTGTTCGCGTTCAATCAGGACAGCAGCATATTCTGGAAGCAGGAAAGCACCGGCATATCCGCCATCTACTCCCCGGACGACGGGCAAAGCTGGTCTCAGCCGGAAAAGCTGCTGTTTCCGGAGCAGACGGACGCTCCTATCGCCATTCTCAACCCCTCCTTCATCCGCCTGCGGAACGGCGAGCTGGCCATCTTCTACTGCCGGGGCAACGCCTGGGTGAACGAGCTGGTACCGTGCATGCGGACATCCCCGGACGAGGGGCAGTCCTGGCGCGACGAGCGCGTATGCGTGGACGTGTCCGGCTACTTCACCATGCTGAACGACCGGGTGGTCCGCCTGTCCTCCGACCGGCTGATCTGCCCACTGGGATACCACGAACAGTACTTCCCCCAGAATACCGGCAGGGGGTATTCCGGCGTGCTGATCCGCGACAGCCGCGCGCTGGCGTGTTTCATGTATTCGGACGACGACGGCGGATCCTGGCAGGCGGCGCGGAACACCGTGGCCAACCACATCCCCTCTTCGGCGACCGGCTTGCAGGAGCCGGGCATCGTGGAACTCGGCCCCGGCATGCTGTGGGGCTATGCCCGCACAGACCTCGGCAGGCACTACGAATTCTTCTCCCATGACAACGGCATTTCCTGGACGCAGGCCAGCCCATCCCGCTTTGTGGGCCCCTGCTCGCCGCTGGCCATCAAGCGCATCCCCCGCAACGAATGGCTCCTGGCCGTGTGGAACCCCATTCCCGCTTACCAGACGCATGAAATGGACTTCGGGCAATCCATCCGCGTGCGGCTGGTGTATTCCATCAGCCGGGACAACGGCGTTACCTGGCAGCAGCCGGTCGTGGTGGAAAACGATCTCCACGGGGAGTTTTCCCACCCCGCCATCGGGTTCGCGGAACACGGCGTGCTGCTGGCCTACGGCGTCACCCGCCCCGGCAGGCGGCAGCGCTCCTGGATCCGCATCCGGCTGATCCCCTACCTGGAACTGTAGAACGGTCACGGTCTCCGATCCCGAGCATAAGCGGAAGCAGGCACCGCGATCCTGGGCGCGCGCTCCGCCAGCCAGTCCCCGGCTGCCGCGTTTGGAACGGCCTGCGCGACGGTCTCCTCGTCCGTCTCGTTGAACGAACGGACATACTCTCTCAGAAGCCTGTGCGTATCGATCTTCTTCACCATTCAAACCCCAGATCAAGGCCCTCGTGGATCACGAGGCCGATGTATTCGTCTCCCCCGCGCCTGCCGTTGTACCACAGCAGCCAGCGGCCGTTTTCTTCGTCCCGCACGACGGTGGGCTTGTAGCACGCGTCCGCGTCCCAGCCGCCTTCGGTGGGCGATACGATGGGATTGTCCTGGTGCCGCTCCCAGCCCGTAACGCCGTTCCTCGACCTGGCCAGGCATATGCGGGCGGTATCGATGTCCTCGTAGCCGATGTAGAACATGTAGTGCCAGCCGTCCGCCTTCACCACCTGGCACGCGCCGATTCGGTCCTGCTCGCAGGGGTTTTCCTTCGTCGCACAGACGATGGGATTGAAGGGCAGCTTGTCCCAATGCACGCCGTCTTTGCTGGTGGCGTACGCCAGCATGTTGGGTTCGTACTGCTCGCCGGAGGCGTACCACATCCTGTACAGCCCCATGTCCTCGTCCCACATGACGAAGGGGTTCATCACGCTGGGCCCCTCATAGGGGTATTCGCTGACCAGCACGGGCATGTCCGAGGCGCGCTCGTACCGCAGGCCGTCTTTGCTCACCGCGCAGCCGATCCAGCTGTGGCCCCGCGCCTGGCCGGTATACCACATGCGCCACAGGCCGTCTTTGAAGAGCACGCAGTTGCGGTTCAGGTCGTCCTCCCAGCCCGAATCCGGATTGGCGGATAACAGGATCTCGGGCTCGGACCAGTGTATGCCGTCCGCGCTCCGGACAAGCGCCAGCGCCCTCCTGGGCCGCCAGGAAAAGTGCATGTGGTATTCGCCGTTTACGACGATGGTGTACGCGTCAAAACAGGTGCCCGTCTCCGGCCCGCCCAGAACGGGGTTCCCGCCGTACTTCTTCCATCCGCCGCCGGAATCGGGGTAAACGTGTCTCATGTCTTCACCTCGCGTTCTTCATGTCCGGTTGGCAGCCGCCGCGCCGTCCCGGCGAAAGTCGGTTTCTTTTGAACGGCGCTTCCGCGCATATCATACCATATTCCACGGTGAAATCACAATACCCATTCCGAAAAAAACAGGGCGCACGGGCAGCGGCTTTGTCCGCCCCTGTATCTTCCCGCAGACACTTCATATGAAGCGATCCGTCTTGACTTCGCCTGTCAACTGTGCTACCATATTTATTGATGCGCTGTTGCCGCGGAAAGGAACAAATGCCGATGATTATCGATACGCACGTTCACTTTTATGATCCGTCCCTGGGCGTCTTTTCATGGCCGCCGGTGGATTCCGAGTATTACCGGTCTTTCATGCCGGACGCCCTTTTCGGGGAGGCCGGAACGGAGGGCGTTTCCTGCGTCGCCGTGGGCTGCTCCGATGAATTCGAGCTCAACCTCAAGCTGCTGGACGCGCTGAAGGACGACGGCAGGGTCGCCGCGTATATCGCGCAGATCGATCCCTCCGATCCTCAGTGCACCGCCTATGTCGGGCGCTACGCGGAAAAGCCGAAGTACCGCGGCTTCCGCGTCAACGCGCGGAACGCGCTGCCCCACGGGGACCGCGTGTCCTCCATGCTGACGCCGGGCGCGGTCGTGGAACTGCTGGGCAACTGGCGATACGTCATCCCCTGGGCGGAATTCATCGCCGCCCACCCGGATACGACGTTTATCGTGGAGCACTTCGGCGGATACCTCTTTGAAGGCGAACCGGTCCCGGAGGAATACCGGGACTTCTGCCGGCAGTTTGCCGCCTTCCCCAATACCGCCGTCAAACTCTCCGGCTTTTACACGCTCTGCTGCGTTTCCCCCAAGCCTGCGGACGCGGGCCTGTTCCGGGACGCTTTTTCCGCCATGCTGGACGCCTTCGGGCCGGACCGGTGCATGTTTGGCTCCGACTGGCCCGTGGCGGGCGTGCCCTACAGCCAGTGCGTCTCGACATTTCGGGAACTGGCCGGCGAGGCCTCCGAAGCGACCATGTTTGAAACCGCCAGACGATTCTACCGGATCGATCTGTAAAACGGAAAGGAGTAAAAATGATGGACGTTTATGAAAAGCTAAAGGAGCTCGGCATTGAGCTCGTCCCCGTTCCCCCGGCTGCCGGAGCCTATGTCAGCGCCGTGCCCTTCGGCGGCAATCTCATGTATTTTTCCGGCTCGGGTCCTCTGCAGCACGACGGAAAATTCGACTACGTGGGCAAGGTCGGCGCGGAGATCTCCGAGGAGGCCGCCTACCAGGCGGCCCGCAGCGTCGGCGTCACGCTCCTGTCCAACATGCACGCCGCCCTGGGCGACCTGAACCGCGTTGAGAAGATCGTGAAGGTCACGGGCTTTGTCAACTGCACGCCGGATTTTGCCTCCCAGCCCAAGGTAATCAACGGCTTTTCCGACCTGATGCTAAGCGTGTTCGGGCGGGAGATCGGCGCCCACAGCCGCTCCGCCATCGGCATCGCCGCCCTGCCGGCCAATATCCCGGTAGAGATCGAAGTGCTGATCCAGTACAAATGAAGACGCTGAAGCTGGAAGAGCTCTCCTGGACGGAGATCCGGGACGCGATGGACATGGGCTTCCGCCGCGTCATCATTCCGGTCGCCTCCATCGAACAGCATGGGTACCATCTCCCGGAAAACACCGACACAGTGCTGGGCGAAGCCGCCGCGGTGCTGACGGCGCAGAAGCTGGGCCACACCCTTGTGGCGCCCGCCATACGCCCCGGCATTTCCCCGCACCACATGGCCATGCCCGGCTCCCTGACGCTGCGCCTGGAAACCTTCCGCATGGTGCTGGAGGACTACGCGAACTGTTATCTGCGCCACGGCTTCCGCAGCATCGTGTTCCTCAGCTCCCATGGGGGGAACGTCAGGCCCTGCGAAGAGGTGGCGGCCGCCGTCGGCGCGGCGCACCCCGAGGCGGAAATACTATCCGTGGCGGACGTTCCGACGCAGGAGGAGCTGCGCGCGCTGGAGGCCGAAAGGGGCCTCGCGGAGGGCGTCAATGGGGGGCACGCCGACGAACGGGAGACTTCGGAAATGCTCTCCATCGTGCCGGAGCTGGTGCGGATGGACCGCGCCCGCCCGGGATACTGCAAGCCGCTGACCCCGGAACTGCTGGGCCGCTTCTTCTCCGAGGGCGTCGTCAGCCTGACGGACGTGGGCTGCATCGGGGACCCGACGCCGGCGACCGCGGAGGCGGGCATGTGGTATCGGGAAAAGGCCGCGGAGCTCCTCTGCCAGAAAATCCGATCACACTCCAAATTCAAACAGGAGAGAGAATGATATGAAAACGATCCAATTGCCCGGCATCCCCTTCCCGGTATCGCAGGTCTGCCTCGGCACCGCATATCTGGGCAGCCGCGAGGACCAGGAAACGTCCTTCGCCATCATGGATACATATTATGAATACGGCGGCCGCTTCCTGAACACCGCTCACGAGTACGGCGGCGGTCTCTCCGAGCGGACCATCGGTAAATGGGTCCGCGAGCGCGGCGTGCGCGACCAGGTCATCGTCACCTCCAAGTGCGGCGAGGACCATTCCAAGCCCATGGCCCGCGCCATGCATCCGGACGAGCTGCGGGAGGACATCGACGAGACGCTGTCCCGCACCGGATTCGACTACGTGGACTTCTATCTGCTCCACATCGACGATCCGGACCTGCCCGTCTCCGACATCGTCGGCACCATGAACGAGCTCCGGAAGGAGGGCAAGATCCGCTATTACGGCTGCTCCAACTGGTCCGTGGAGCGGATGGAGGAGGCAGCCGCCTGGGCAGACGCCAACGGCTGCCCGCGCTTTGTCATGGACGAGATCGAAATGAACCTGACGCGGCGCAACACCGTCAATCACGAATCCATCGACAAGTGGATGGACGGCGAGTATATCGAATACCACGAAAGGACCGGCATGCCGGTGGCCGCGTATTCCCCCGTCTCCAACGCCATCCTGAGCAAATACCTCCGCGACGGCGGCACGCAGGCCTGGAGCGAGCACCAGCTCCGGATCTATCTGAACGATTATAACTTTGAGGTCGCGCGCCGCGTGGGAAAGCTGGCCCAGGAGACCGGCTTCTCCCCGACGCAGCTGCAGCTGGCGTTCATCCTGGCGCAGCCCTACGGCTTCCCGTGCTTCCCCATACTGGGCGCGAGGAATGTGGCGCAGCTGAAGGACTCCCTGGGCGGGCTTGAGTGCCCCATGACGCGGGACATGATCGATTATCTGACGTGCAAGGAGGAAAACGCAAAATGAGCGAGATCGCATCCGCATTCTTCCGCAAGCCGGTGAGCTCCATGCCGAAATGGGCCATGATGGAGCGCCAGGTGCTGGATACGCTTTCCCGGGCTCCGCACATGCTCGCCGACTACCTCTCGCCGGACGGCGAGATCCTGTGGCCCGAGAGCGTCAAGGATTTCCAGATGTACGCCTCCGGAAACGTGGACAACGCTTTCGAGGGCTTCCAGAGCTTCCCCCTGCTGTACGCTCTGGGCGGCGACGACAGTCTGCTGCCCTACGCACAGCGGGAGTACGACGCGCTGGTACGGCAGTTCTCCTCAAAGAGGAAGGGCAGCCTCGGCATTCCCAAGGACGTTGCCGCGCGCATGGGCCGCGACACCATGCTGGTGGACGGCTGCATTCCGGATCAGGACTGGATGCACACGGGCGAAGCCGTGATGTTCCTCTATTACCTGCTGCTGGCCAATCCCGCCCACGTCAAGAACAAGGAGCACGCGCTGCGCCTGGCCCAGTATCACTTCGGCGAGAACCCCGCGGGCTTTGAGCGCAACTATGACCCGGAGCACAGGGTGTTCAAGACCTCGAACTTCGGCGCCAACGGACCCGCCTGGGAGAAGTACGGCCACCCCATCGACCATGCGCACTGGATGGATTACTATGGGCTGGCGTTCTACGACGTACCGGGCGTGCGCACGTATATGGACCTGGAGGACCCGGAGAAGGCGGCCCTGTACGGCAAGGTGTACTCCGAACGCCTGAAACGCTGCGACACGGTGACGAACATGCTCTCCACCTCCCTGGCCGCCTGCGCCTTCGCCCTTACCGGCGATGAGAAATACCGGAACTTCATTACGGAGTACGTCGGCGCGTGGCGGGAGCGCGCGAAGGATTATCCGGTCATGCCGGACAACGCCGGCCCCTCCGGCAAGGTGGGTGAAACCATGGGCGGCCGCTTCTACGGCGGCCACTACGGCTGGACCCATCCCCACGGATACTTCTTCATCGAGGACGCGCTGATCGTCGGCGGGGAAAACGAGCGCCTGGTGACCGGCCGCGCGGATACCGTCCGCTGGGCCCGGGATCTCTACGACTACCTGATCGACCATTACGGCATCCCGGCTGAGGGCGGCGGCGTCCTGTTCCCGTACAAGCACGCCGATCCCGATTCATTCATCGAATATCTCGGTAAGCCGGACACCCCGCGCACCGCGCCCGCCGAGACGGCCCCCGACATGCGCCGCTATCTGCAGACCGACGGCTGGTATGAATACGGGCCGGCGGAGCCCTCCCATTGGGGCCACATCTGCGCCGCCTCCCATTCTGAGGCAGATTACCGCCGAATGGTGGAGATCATGCCCCCCGAGCGCATGAAGGTTTCCATGGAGAACACGGACAACGCCTGGAAGTACAAGGGTGGCCACCACGCAGCCTTCGTCCGCTATCTGCACGGGGATTACCCGGAGTATCCGGAAGCCGTACTGCAGCACACGCTGGACATCTTCTACAACCAGAACGCCGATCTGGAAAAGGAAAAGGCCAGCACCACCGTCGGCCTGGGCTACGCGCCCAACGGCCAGGGGGAATGGGACGTCCTCCGCCGCGTGACGCAGGAGTTTCACGACAGGCTCGGCCTCGCCTTTGATGAAACCGTCGTGCATTCCTACTATCAGCAGTTCCTGCTGACCCGCACGCCGCTGTCCACGGAGGGCCTGCTGCACCTGACCATGGGCGCCATGCAGCCGATTTACAACGGCGGGCTGCTGTCCGCGGAGGCGCGCTGGTTCGATATGGACCGCCGCCGTCCCGGCCTTTGCCTGGGCTGCGCCGCGCTGATCGAGAAGATCGACGAGGATGGCTTCACGGTGACGCTGGCCAACACGGATACCCTGGCCCATTCCCTGTGCCTGCAGGGAGGCGCCTACGGCGAACATGAGCTGATCGAGATCGAGGGCGAGGACCAAACCCTGCGGCCCAACGGCAAGTGGGCCGTGCTGACGCTATCCCCGGGCACTGTCGTGACCCTGCGCGTGAAGCTGCGTCGCTGGGCCTACGCGCCTTCCTTTGAGGAACCCTTCGGAGCATACGACAGATTGGAGGCCTGAGCATGGAAAACTTGAAGCGCCTGAACCAAAAGCTTCGCGCCCGGCAGCGCATTTTCGGGTATTCCGCCTATCTGCCTTCCACCTATACGCTGTCGGACTACATGCCCGCCGGGGTGGACTACATCCTGTTCGACTGTGAGCACGGCCCCTATGACGAGGACAGCTACGCAGAATACTACCGGCACTGCCGCTCGCTGGGCATCCCGACCATCACCCGCGTGGCCGACGCCGAATATCATTTCGTCGCCAGAGCCACGGACTGCGGCTCCGACGGAGTGCTGATCCCCCGCGTGGAGACGATGGAACAGGTGGAGGCCGCCGTTTCCGGCCTCTACCTGCCCCCCTACGGCAAAAAGGGCTACGGCGGTAAATTCCAGTTTTATCCCGGCGAGAGCCTGGAGGAATACAACCGCAACCGCATCCTCTGGATCCAGATCGAGTCCCCGGCCGGCGCGGATCTTTTGCCGAAGATCCTTGAGAAATACGGCCATCTGCTCTCCGCCTGCATGATCGGGCCCTGCGATCTGTCCATCAACGCCGGCACCCCGCTGGATTATTACAGCGACGCATCCCTTTCCTGCATCCGCCGCGTGTTCGACCTCTGCGAGGCCAATCACATCTCCTCCGGCAGCTACTGCTTC
>JAEEGL013885527.1_pt1 | contig 10207 bp, 8 predicted proteins | sample 9134231 | NCBI WGS metagenome assembly JAEEGL01 (sample SAMN16246548, study PRJNA631951) | gut metagenome | biome: gut microbiome; feature: rumen; material: fiber-attached | host: Bos | place: Iran: Karaj | collected 2018-10 | reverse complement strand
GAAATGCTGCAGGATATCGCCATCCTGACCGGCGGCACCGTAATCTCCTCCGAGACCGGCATGGAGCTGAAGGAAGCTACCCTTGACATGCTGGGCACTGCCCGCCAGGTCAAGGTCAACAAGGAGAACACCACGATCGTCGGCGGTGCCGGCGACAAGGAAGCAATCCAGGCGCGTGTCGGCCAGATCCGCACCCAGATCGCCGATACCACCAGCGATTATGACCGCGAGAAGCTGCAGGAACGCCTGGCCAAGCTGGCCGGCGGTGTGGCTGTGATCAAGGTAGGCGCCGCCACCGAGATCGAGATGAAGGAACGCAAGCTCCGCATTGAAGACGCCCTGAGCGCTACCCGCGCCGCGGCAGAGGAAGGTATCGTGCCCGGCGGCGGCATCGCCCTGCTGAACGTGATCCCGAACGTGGCCGCCCTGCTGGAAAGCTTTGCCGGTGACGCCAAGACCGGTGTGGAAATCGTTCTGCGCGCCCTGGAGGAGCCCATCCGCCAGATCGCTCTGAACGCCGGCATCGAAGGCAGCGTTGTGGTCGACCACATCAAGAGCGCCAAGAAGCCCGGCTACGGCTATGATGCCCTGAAGGGCGAGTATGTGGACATGGTCGAGCGCGGCATCATCGACCCGACCAAGGTCACCCGCAGCGCCCTGCAGAACGCTGCCAGCGTAGCTGCCATGATCCTGACCACCGAATCCCTGGTGGCGGACATTCCGGAACCCGAACCCGCTGCCCCCGCAGGCGGCGCCGGCATGGGCGGAATGTATTAATGTGACCGGAGGGGTTTCTGATCGCCCTCCGCCCCCCTTCAGACCTAGGAAATAAACGGACGGGGGAAAAAGAATAAGTCTTCGGGTTTACCGGACCGACGGTGTTTTTTCACCGTCGGTCTTCTTGTTTTCACAGGGGAGATGTGATAGACTAAACGCAATATCCGCCAAAGACGGAGGCAAAGGAAGGAGGAACGCGCATGCCGATCAAAATACCGAATCAATTGCCGGCAACCAGAACGCTGACGGAGGAAAATATCTTCGTCATGACGGAGACGCGGGCCATTACCCAGGACATCCGTCCCCTCCAGATCGCCATCGTCAACCTGATGCCGACCAAGATCGATACCGAAACACAGCTGCTCCGCCTGCTGGGAAATACAAGCCTGCAGGTGGAAACTGACCTGATCCGCATGGAATCCCATGAATCCCGGAACACCTCACGGGAGCATCTGATGACCTTCTACAAGACCTTTGACGAGGTCCGGCACCTGAATTATGACGGCATGATCATCACCGGGGCGCCGGTGGAACAGCTGCCTTTTGAAGAGGTAGAGTACTGGGACGAGCTTTGCGAGATCATGAAATGGAGCAGGAAGCACGTACACTCCACGCTGCATATCTGCTGGGGCGCGCAGGCAGGGCTGTACTATCATTACGGCATTCAGAAGCATCCCCTTGACAAAAAGATTTTCGGGGTATTCCCACATCACGCGGAAAGAAAGAATTACATTCTGCTGCGCGGGTTTGACGATACTTTCATGGTGCCCCACAGCCGCCACACCACGGTGTACCGGGAGGACATTGAGGCCTGCCCGCAGCTGAAGATCCTGGCCTCCTCCCCGGAGGCGGGCATCTACATCTGCGCCACGGACGGAGGAAGACAGATCTTTATTACCGGGCACAGCGAGTATGACCCGCTGACACTGGAGAGGGAATATCTGCGGGACAAGCAGGCCGGGCTGCCGATCGAGGTGCCGAAGAACTACTATCCGAACGATGACGACACCCGGCCCCCGGTAGTGACCTGGCGGAGCCACGCGAACCTGCTGTATGCCAACTGGCTGAACTATATGGTCTACCAGACCACGCCCTACGACAGGGAAAAGATCGGCGGAGACAAGGAATAAAAAACGACCGGAGGAAAACACCTCCGGTCATTGCTTTATCGGACTTTATTTCGCGGCGGCAAGGATAATGTCCGCTGCCTTTTCCAGCAGCTCCATGGGAATGTTCAGCGCGGGGAGCAGGCGGACCCTGCTCTTGGCGCTGAGCACCAACACGCCGTTTTCCATGCAGGCTTTGATGACCTCGGAAGCGGGTTTGACCGTCTGCAGGCCGAGCATCAGGCCAAGGCCGGAAACGGATTCAATGCCCGGAGCGCCGGTGAAGCGGGAGACCAGGTATTCGCTCTTCTGCCGGACCTCCGCAAGGAAGCTGTCCGTGAGCCTGTTCACCACGGAGAGCGCAGCCGCACAGGCGACCGGATTGCCGCCGAAGGTGGAGCCGTGATCACCGTAGCCCAGCACGTTCTTCACCTTATCGCCCAGCAGCGCGGCACCCAGCGGAAGGCCGCCGGCCAGGCCCTTGGCGGTGGTGACGACGTCGGGCTGCAGGCCGTAATTCATGTAAGCATACATCTGACCGGTCCGGCCGTTGCCGGTCTGTACCTCATCCACCATCAGGAGGATGTCGTTCTCTTTCAGATAAGCGCTCAGCTCCTTCAGGAAAGCCGGATCCATGGCGATAACCCCGCCTTCGCCCTGCACACATTCAATGAGGACGGCGGCAACCGTGCCGTCCGCGCACAGGGCCTTCAGCTCTTCCATATTTCCGGCTTCAAAGTGGGCGAAGCCGGGTGTAAGGGGCTGAAACAGCTCATGGTAATGCTCCTGGCCGGTGGCGGACAGCGTGGTCAGCGTACGGCCGTGGAAGCTGTTTTTCAGTGTGACGACAGTGGAGCAGGCAGGGCCTTTGTTTTCCGCGGCCCATTTGCGGGCGACCTTGATGGCGCACTCATTGGCTTCCGCGCCGGAGTTGCCGAAGAAGACCTTGCTCATGCCGGTCTTTTCGCACAGGGCTTTGGCCAGCAGGGCGCAGGGCTCGGTGTAGTACAGGTTGGACATATGCTGCACCTGGCGGATCTGCTTTTCCACAGCCGCGATCCATACTTTGTCCGCGACGCCGAAGGAGGTGACGGCGATGCCGGAGCCCAGATCGATATATTCCTTGCCGTTCACATCCCGCACCAGGGAACCTCTGCCGGAGACGATCTCCACGGGGAACCGGTTATAGGTACCGGCAACATAGGTCTTGTCTGTTTCAAAAATATTCATTTCTTTTCACTCCCATCTGAGATCATCGTACCGGCGCCTTCGTCCGTCAGCAGTTCCATGAGGATGGAGTGGGGGATACGGCCGTCCATGATGATCACATTCCGCACGCCGTGGGACAGCGCTTCCTCGCAGCACTTGATCTTCGGGATCATGCCGCCGGATACGATGCCCTTTTCGTACAGCTCCGGCAGCTCGGAGAGCGTGATCTGCGGGATCAGGGTGGAGGGATCGTCCTTGTCCCGCAGAACGCCGGCGATATCCGTCATCAGGATCATGCGCTCGGCGCCCAGAGCGCCGGCGATATAGGCGGCGGCGGTATCGCCGTTGATGTTGTAGGCATTGCCGCTGCGGTCACAGCCGACCGTGGAGACCACGGGAATGTAACCCTTTTCCAGCAGATCCGTTACGGGACGGATATGCACGCGGGAGATCTTTCCGACAAAGCCGAGCCGCTCGTCCCTGACCGTGCATTCCAACAGGCGTCCATCCATGCCGGAGAGGCCGACCGCGCGGCCGCCCTTCATCTCCAGCAGGTTGACCAGTGTTTTGTTGACCTTGCCGGCCAGCACCATCTGGACGATATCCATCGTTTCCTGATCGGTGACGCGCAGGCCGTCCACGAAAACGGGCTTCTTTCCCAGCTTGTCCATCATGTCGTTGATCTCAGGCCCGCCGCCGTGGACGAGAACGACCTTGACACCGATCAGCCACAGCAGGACGATGTCCTCCATGACCTGCTGCTTGAGCTGCTCATTGATCATGGCGTTGCCGCCGTACTTGATCACGACGACCTTGCCGGTATAGCGCCTGATATAGGGAAGGGCCGCGGTCAGGACCTCCGCGCGCTCCTGGTTGGTGAGTTCGTCTTTCATCGGAGGATTCTCCTTTCGGAAGTTTTTTACAGGAAGGCTTTTCCGCAATCAGCTGCGGTAGTCACCGTTGATTTTGACGTAATCGTAGGTGAGGTCACAGCCCCAGGCTGTCGCTTCCTCCGTGCCCATATGCATATCGCAGGTGAAGCGCACAGCCGTCTCCGAGAGAATGGCCAGCGCCCTGTCCTCATCAAAATCCTGCGTGCGTCCGTTCTGATAGAAGCATACGTCCCCGTCGGCGCCGTTCAGCCAGAGCTCGATATCCTTCGGGTCAAAGTCCACGCCGGCGTAGCCCAGCGCGCACAGGATACGGCCGCAGTTCGCGTCTTTGCCGTAAATCATGGCTTTGACGAGACTGGAGGAAACGACCGAGCGAGCCAGCGTGCGGGCATGCTCCCTGGTATCAGCGCCCTTCACATACATTTCCACCAGATGGGTGGCGCCTTCGCCGTCCCCGGCCATTTTGACGGCCAGATCCCGGCAGACGGAGAAAAGCGCTTCACAGAAGACGGCGTAGCTTTCATTTTCCTCCAGGATCGGGATGTTGCCGGCCTGACCGTTGGAGAGCACGAGGAGCGTGTCATTGGTGCTGGTATCACCGTCCACGGAGATCATGTTGAAGGTGTCAGGAACAACGGCGCTCAGCGCCTTCTGCAGAAGCGGCTGGGAGATGCAGCAGTCGGTGGTGACGTAACCGAGCATGGTGCACATGTTCGGATGGATCATGCCGGAGCCCTTGCTCATGCCGCCCAGACGGACGGTCACGCTGCCGCCGGCGGCAGCGGGCAGATCGAATTCCACGGCAAACTCCTTGTTGACGGTATCCGTGGTCATGATCGCCTTGCTGGCGGCCGTTCCGGCCTCTTCGGTATCGGAAAGCGTTTCCTTCATGGCGGAGACGCCCGCGGTGATCTTATCGATCGGGATGTTCGGGCCGATGACGCCGGTGGAGCCCAGAAGCACGGAATCGGCGGGAATGCCGAAGAGCTTGCCGGTGAAGTCCGCGGTCTGCGCGCACAGGGCCATTCCCTCATCACCGGTGGCCGCGTTGGCGATACCGGCGTTGACGACTACTGCCTGCGCCTGACGGACGTCATAAACGATACGGCTGTCCCAAAGCACGGGAGCGGCCTTGACCCGGTTGGTGGTGAAGGTTCCGGCCACATTGCAGGGAACGGCGCTCAGAATCATGGCCATGTCCGTACGGCCCTGATACTTGATGCCGGCGGCACAGCAGGCCGCGCTGAAGCCCTTCGCGGCAGTGACGCCGCCCGAAATCTTACTGATCATCGCTTTCTTCTCCTATAAACCTTGTGATATTTTTTTCGTTCAGCACGAATTCATAGTAGTTGACGTCTGACTGCTTCCAGCCGATCTGCTTCCAGAACGCGTTTCCAACGCTGTTGTCCGCGAAGGCGATCAGCGCGACCTTGTTGATGCCCATCAGCCGGAGCTGGTGCATGCAGTAGCCGACCATGTGGGTGCCGATGCCGCGACGGCGGTATTCGCGAGCGACACAGACGTGATAGAGCGCGCCCTGACGGCCGTCCGAGCCGCAGAGGATGGAGCCGACGATCTTTCCGTCACAGCGGGCCACCACGCTGGTGGTGGGGTTCCGCTCAATGAATCGCTGAATGTCCTCCCGGGAATCGTCCAGCGCGCGGATACCGAAGCCGCGGATCGTCATCCACAGGTTCCGGACGTCATCATAATCGTCAATGGTCATCGGCAGGATCGTAACCTTATTCATTCCGTCAAATCACCAGACCGGCGAATTCGCCGGCGCCCAGCACCAGATTCATATTCTGAATCGCGGCGCCTGAGGCTCCTTTACCGAGATTGTCAAAGCGGGAGACCAGCAGCTTCCTTTCCCGGTTGCCGAGAACCAGGATCTCCAGGTCGTCCCGGCCTTCCATGGCGGAGGCGGAGAGGAAGCCGTTTTCGCCGCTGCCGCAGGAGACGCGGACCGCTCCGGACGGGTAATAGGCGCTGAAAACGTCCAGCAGTTCCTGAGGCTCCAGCGGGGTGTCGGCGTCCGTCAGCGGGACGGTGACCTCCATGCCGGCGTAATAGGGCGCGACAATGGGGCAGAAGACGGGAGCGTGATCCAGACCGCACACCGCCGCCATTTCCGGCAGGTGTTTGTGGGACTGAGTCAGGCCGTACTGACGGGGCGCGTCCAGCAGGGGGTCGCGCCCTTCATCTTCATACTCGGCGATCATTTTCTTGCCGCCTCCGGAATAACCGGTGAGGGAGAAGCAGGAAAGGCGGGCGTCCTTTTTCAGGATGCCGGCGGCCGTCAGCGGCGCTACCAGGGAGATAAAGCCTGTGGCATGGCACCCGGGGTTCGCGATCCGCTTCGAGGCGGCGATCTTTTCTTTCTGCCCCTTCAGCTCCGGGAAGCCGTAGGTCCAGCCGGGGCTGACCCGATGGGCGGTGGAGGTATCGATCACGACCGTGTCGGGGGAGGTGATCAGGGAAACTGCTTCCACCGCCGCGGCATCCGGCAGGCAGAGAAAGGAAACGTCCGCGGAATTCAGCGCGTCACGCCGGGCGGAGACATCCTTGCGGGTCTCTTCGGGCAGAACGATCAGCTCGAGATCGGTGCGGGCGGAAAGACGTTCCCGGATGCGAAGGCCGGTGGTGCCGGCGCTGCCGTCAATAAAGACTTTGTACATGAGTTTCCTCCTATAAATCAAAAGCGTTCCGTACGGATAAAGTGCGGAAGCGCCTTTGAAAGAAGACGGTATTACTTGTTCTTCGCGTCAACCATGGCCTGAACGGCGGTGGGCAGACCGAAGAGGGTGATGAAGCCGGCGGAATCCTTCTGGTTGTAATCGCTGGCTCCGAAGGTGGCGATGTCTTCGGAATAGAGGGAATAGTCGCTCCAGACACCGGCTTTGATGATGTTGCCTTTATACAGCTTCAGCCTGACCTTGCCGGTGACCTTTTCCTGGGTCTTGTCGACGAAGGCGGACAGCGCCTCCCGCAGGGGGGAGAACCACAGGCCGTTGTAGACCAGTTCGGCAAAGGTGATGGACAGCTTTTGCTTCTCATGCATGGTCAGCTTGTCCAGGCAGACGGACTCGAGGGTCTGATGCGCCTTGTAGAGGATGGTTCCGCCGGGAGTCTCATAGACGCCGCGGCACTTCATGCCGACCAGCCGGTTTTCAACAATGTCGATGATGCCGATGCCGTTCTTGCCGCCCAGCTCGTTCAGCTTGTAAATGATATTCTTGGCGGACATCTTTTCGCCGTCAATGGCGACCGGGACGCCCTTTTCGAACTCGAGGGTGACGTAGGTGGGAACGTCAGGAGCGTCAATGGGGGAAACGCCCATTTCCAGGAAGCCGGGCTTCTCATACTGCGGCTCATTGCCGGTATCCTCCAGATCCAGGCCCTCATGGCTCAGATGCCAGAGGTTCTTGTCCTTGGAGTAGTTGGTTTCCCGGGTAATCTTCAGCGGGATGTTATGCGCCTCGGCGTAGTCGATCTCCTCGTCCCGGCTCTTGATGCTCCACTCACGCCAGGGGGCGATGATGGGCATGTTCGGGGCGAAGTGCTTGATCGCGAGTTCAAACCGAACCTGATCATTGCCCTTGCCGGTGCAGCCGTGGCAGATGGCATCGGCGCCTTCCTTCAGGGCTATGTCGACCAGCCCCTTGGCGATGCAGGGCCGGGCATGGCTGGTGCCCAGAAGGTAATCCTCATAAACGGCGCCGGCCTTCATGGTGGGGATGATGTAATTATCTACATATTCATCCGTCAGATCCAGGACGTAGAGCTTGGATGCGCCGGTCTTCTTCGCTTTTTCCTCCAGACCTTCCAGCTCGTCGGCCTGGCCGACGTTGCCGGAGACGGCGATGATCTCGGGATCGTTGTAGTTTTCCTTCAGCCACGGAATAATAATGGATGTATCGAGTCCGCCGGAGTAGGCGAGAACGACCTTCTTAATGTCAGCTTTATTCATGGGAAATCCTCCTTCGTGAATTAATATGCACGGAATATACACCCTCAAAAACAGTTTGTCAAGTAGAAAAACAAAAATAATTAACAAAAAACAAACAACTGCATAATATTCAAAATATGCATAAAAGTATGCATAAAATACAGAAGTGAAAAACAGACCCGGATGAAGGGAGAGAATTGACTTTATACGGGAAAATCCATACAATAAAAAGAACGGACCGAAAGGAGGGAAGCCGATGCTGGAGCTGTGCACGCTGGGCACGGGCGGTACGCTGCCGCTGCCGGAAAGAGCGCTGGCTTCCCTGTATATCCGTGTCAACGGGCGGGGCATGCTGGTGGACTGCGGCGAAGGGACGCAGGTCGGGATCCGGCGCCTCGGCTGGGGCTTCCGCTGCCTGGACGGCGCGGTGCTCACCCATTATCACGGAGATCACTGCACGGGGCTGACCGGGTTACTGCTGAGCCTGGAGAAGGCCGGACGGGATGAGCCCTTCCACATTTACGGCCCCGTCGGGATCAAGCGTATTGTGGAAGGACTGTGCGTGGTGGTCCCTCCGCTGAGCTACCCGGTCATGCTGCATGAGATCCCGGCGGCCGGAAGCGAATTTGAAATGATCGGCCTGAAAATACGGGCTTTTCCCGTCAATCACGGCGGGATCCCGTGCTACGGCTTTCGCTTTACCCTGGAGCGCGGAGCCGCCTTTGACCCGGAGAAGGCAAAGGCGCTGGGAGTGCCGGTGGAGGAATGGAAAAGGCTGCAGGCCGGCGAGACCGTGAGGCTGGGCCTGAAGAAGATCCGGCCTGAGAATGTGACGGGGCGGGAAAGAAAGGGAATCACCTTCGTCTATTCCACCGACACGCGCCCGTGCGAGACCCTGCAAAAGAACTGCGCCGGCGCGGACCTGCTGGTGCTGGAGGGTATGTACGGTGAGGAGGAAAAGCGCCCGCAGGCCCTGAAAAATCACCATATGCTCTTTTCAGAGGCGGCATCCGTCGCCCGAAGCGCCGGCGCGGGCGCGCTGCTGCTGACCCATTTCAGCACCAGCATGGATGATCCTGAGACATTCATCCCCGCGGCCCGGGAAATCTTTCCGGCAACCTACGCAGGCAGGGACGGCCTGGAGGTCACCCTGCGCTATCCGAAGGATCAGGAGGCGGCATGGACAAGTTTATCCTGAAGGCACCCTATCAGGCATCCGGCGACCAGCCGGAGGCCATTGAGGCGCTGGCCAGAGGCGTGAAGGAAGGCCTGAAGGACCAGATCCTGCTGGGCGTGACAGGCTCCGGCAAGACCTTCACCATGGCATCCGTGATCGAGAAGGTGCAGAAGCCCACGCTGGTTATCGCGCACAACAAGACGCTGGCTGCGCAGCTGTGCAGCGAGCTGAGGGCTTTCTTTCCGGACAGCCGGGTGGAGTACTTTGTTTCCTACTATGATTATTATCAGCCGGAGGCGTATATCGCGTCCTCCGATACCTATATTGAAAAGGACGCGTCCGTCAACGATGAGATCGACCGGATGCGGCACTCCGCCACCGCCGCGCTGCGCGAGCGGAAGGATGTGATCATCGTCGCTTCCGTCAGCTGCATTTATTCCATGGGCGACCCGAGTGAATACGAGGGACAGATGATCAGCCTGCGGCCGGGGATGCAGATGGAGCGGGGCAGCCTGCTGCGCGCACTGACCGATATCCAGTATGACAGGAATGACGTGGAATTCGCCCGGGGTACCTTCCGTGTGCGCGGGGATACCGTGGAGGTCATTCCGGCCGGTGAGCACGAGAAGGCCCTGCGTATTGAGTTCTTCGGTGACGAGATCGAACGGATCTGCGAGATCGAAGCGGTGAGCGGGCATGTGCTCAGCACCCTGGAGCATGCCGCGCTTTTCCCGGCGACCCATTACGCAACGGATCCAGCCCGAATGGAGGAGCATATCGGGGACATCGAGAAGGATCTGAAGGAACGGATCGCGGAATTTGAGAGCCAGGGCCGGCTGCTGGAAGCCCAGCGGATCGCCCAGCGCACCCGGTATGACATTGAGATGATGCGCGAGATCGGCTACTGCCAGGGAATCGAAAACTATTCCCGGTATTTTGACGGCAGGAAGCCCGGGGACGCGCCCTACACGCTGCTGGATTATTTTACCGGAGATTTCCTGGTCATGATCGACGAGAGTCATGTGACCGTGCCGCAGATCCGCGCCATGTACAACGGCGACCGGGCCCGGAAGGACACGCTGGTGGACTACGGCTT
>JAEEGL012818942.1_pt1 | contig 10207 bp, 4 predicted proteins | sample 9134231 | NCBI WGS metagenome assembly JAEEGL01 (sample SAMN16246548, study PRJNA631951) | gut metagenome | biome: gut microbiome; feature: rumen; material: fiber-attached | host: Bos | place: Iran: Karaj | collected 2018-10 | reverse complement strand
CCAATCCCCAAAACACTTATATATTTAGAATTACATTTATTTAAAATTTTTCAAAAAATTAAACCTTGTTCAAAATTAATAAGAAACCTGAGAAAAAGTAATAATCTTAAAACTCAAATAATTATTCTTTATCAAGCAATGATATATGTTTATAGGGATAAAATTAGTATTAGTTTTGATGAATTTAATCAACAGTTTACTAAATATTTTAATAAAAAATTAGTTATTAAAAGTGATTTCGAAAAAGCATGTAAATTTGTATATATGATTGCAAATAAAAATAATTATTATATTAAAGATGAAACAATGAATAATGATGATGAAAATTCTATTTCTAAAAATGAAGATGAATATGAATATGATGGTGACAGTGATATTGAAATAATAAATCAAAAAATTAAAAAAATTGAAAATAAAATAAAGAAATATGATGAAATGAAAAAAATAATTGAAAAAACAATAAATAATTTCCATTAATTTTATTCATTTTAATTTTATTTTATATATTTAAAAAAAAATATGATTAAAAATTTTATTCAAAATTAATTTGCTCATTTAATATTTTTATTATATTATCTGTCAATTTACTGTTTTTGGTTCTTTTACTTCTTTGAATTATTTCATAAATACTTTTATCTTCAAAAGCATCTCCAGATGATTGTAATTTATCGAAATGTTGCATAATATCTTCTTCAGTAAAATGGATAGATTCAAATAACTTTAATTGTTCTTTATTAAAAATAACTTTTTTCAATCTCATCACATCAAAAATTAAATTTAAATAAGTAGAAGTATCAAAAAAACCTTGTATTAATTTTAATTTAATCAAAGCATTTTGAATATCTGGATATTTAGACTCTTCCTTTTCTAAAGCATTTAAAATATATAACCAGAAAGTTTTTAAAATATTGATTTGAATTCCTTCAACTTTTCCATAATCTTTTTTATTTTTTTCTTCTTGATTAGCTAAAATTATATCTTTACTTTCTTTATCTGTAATTGATTTTTTGTTTTTTTCATTTAAATATTCTTCAGTAAATAAATTATCTTTTGTCAAAGTCGATTTATCTCTCTTTTGAAATTCATTATTATTAATATTTAATTCTTCTCCTTCTTTATTATTATTATTTAATAAATTATTATTTGAGATTGAGTAAATTTTAGGTGGAGGATTAGCAATATATGAGCTCTTTCTCCTTTTTTTAATAAATAATTTATCTTTTATAATAAAATTAAAAATAAAAAATTCTTTTGAAAAAGAATCAAATAGAAAAGAAAAAATACGACCAATAGCTTGCAAACTATTAAATACTCCAACAAAATTTGCAAGTGTAGTATGTATTTGTTCATAATTTCTTTCTAAAAATGAAACTTTAGTACTTAAAAAAAATTCTAAATAATAAGTATGACTATAATCAATTTCAGAATTACTATTATCATTTTCTCCAGTTGAATAATAATCATAAGCTAAAAAATTAGTCTTATTTTTTTTAAATAAATAAGGAATTATATGTGATTGAGTAGTCATATTATAATTTTTATAATACAAAGTTGCTCCTCTAAAATTATTTTTCAAAGTAAATGTTATTACTTCTCTTTGTAAAGGATTATTCATTTTTAAAGGATTTGGAGTATATGATTTAACAAAAATTTTAACTTCTTCAATTGAATTCAATGCATTTTGAAAATTTTGATTTTCTTCATCACTACAAGTGGAATCCGAACATGTTTGAACAAGTAAAAAAAGAACAGAATTTGTAGTATATCCTAAGGGATTTACTTGAGCTAAAGAAAATTCAATATCATTATTTCCATATTTAGATTTGTTTATACAATAAGTTTTATCTAGAGCTTCTTTAAATGATTTAGAAAAACCTAATGTTTCAATAAAATAATCATTATCACATTCTTCAAAAGAATATTGACTCATATAACTTTTATCTTCTCCATTAATTTGAACTAAATAAGCTTGAAAAATATTAGAATCTAATTCTATCATTTTATAGGAAGATGATTGAAAAAAAAAAAAAATTTCAAAATCATTAAAATATATAAAACTTGCATTATTTAATTCTGGATAAGTAATATCATACATTACAAAAGAACCATTTCTATCAATAAATAATTTTATTAAAGAATAGAATAAGAATATCATAGATATTAATATAACAATTGCTGTTTTTATTCCACCAGTAATTGTTTGATATTTTTCATTATTTCCTATATACCAGTTAAGAGATTCACCATAAATATCAATTTTTTTTATATAATATTGGAAAGAATTATCATCTTGTATCCCTTTGTTTTTTTGAATCATTTTTTATTTCTAAATTAAATACGAAATCGGTTAAATATATAAATTATATTTGATATTATTAAAATAATTAAATGATAAAAAAAATAATTTACAAATAATTTATAAAATTAAATTAATATTTTTAAATACTTACAAGTATCCATTATATTTTCAAATAATATTCCAAATTAATATAACATATTTAAATTATTCAGTTAATAAATCTTTTAATAATTTGTCATCGATAGTAATTTCAGTTTTAGCTTCAATTTCCTGAGTATCAGATTTTCCTTGTCTAGCTGCAAATTGATTAAATATTTGTTCTAATGAAGTTTGTTGAATAGAATATTCAGTAACATTACATTCATTTCTTAAGCTTTCAAATAATCCAAATAAAAATCCTATACTTTTTCCATTTTCACTTTTTTTAATTTTAAATAAGAAATTATTATCGATAAATTCTGTTAAAATTATTTCTTCAAAATTCTCTTTTGCCTTTTGGATTAATTTCAAAGCATTTTGAACAAAGAAAATCCAAGTAACTAATTGTTTAATTTTTAATCTTCCTTTAATTTCTAATTCAGTATTAATTTTTTCACCTAATCTTCCTTTGGCAAATTCTTTATAAAAAGCATCTTTATTAATACTTCCTAAAACTTCCTTTAAATTATCTTTTCTTACGATTAATTTCTTATCTAAAAAATATGTATCAACAATTTCATTATACTTTTCTTCACTAAGAGGTTTAATTCTTAAATCAACTTCAAATCCATAACCATATTTTTCTTTAACTTTTTGAGAACTACCTAAACAAACTAATTCTCCATTAACCATAATTCCCATTCTTTTACAAAGAGTTTCAGCTTCATCCATAGAATGGGTAGTCATAATAACAGCAGATTTTTTTCTTCTTGTTGATATTTTATGAATGACCGCCCACATAAATCTCCTTGCTTCAGGATCCAATCCAGTTGAGGGTTCATCTAATAATATAATTGGTGGATTACATATCATTGATATTGCAACTGATAATTTCCTTTTATTTCCTCCTGATAATCTACCTGCTACTTTAGTAGTAAATTCACTTAAACTCATTTCATCAATCATTGCTAATATCATTTTATTTAGTTTGTCTTTTTGAACTCCTTTTAATTTAGCGTAAAATTCTAAATTCTCATATACTGTCATATATTCAAATATTGCATCAAATTGAGGACAATAACCAAACATTTGAGAAACTTTTGAAAAGTGTTTTCCTAAATCATATCCATTGACATATATTCTTCCATTTGTTGGTCCATGTTCTTGAGTTATACAACGGAATGTTGTTGTTTTTCCTGCTCCATTTACACCTAATAATCCGAAACATTCTCCATATTCTAAACAAAATGACAAATTTCTTATTGCTTCTCTTTGATCACCTGAACATATTTTTCCTTCAGGATCATTAAATGTTTTCTGTAAATTTTGAATATGAACTGCATATTGAAATGGTTCATCTCCATTTGGTGATTTACCATTTTCATCCACTACATTCAATTTTGAATCAACGCCTGACGAACGTTCAATTTCTTTTAATACTTCTTCATCTTTTACATGAGTAGATATTTTCTCATTGGGAGGTTCGTGAAAAGTATATTCTATTTTCTCAACAAGAGCAAGTAAAAATCCATAAACAACAAATTCAACACAAAGATATAATATTTGTTGTCCAGTATATTTCAATTCAATAATTTTATGTTCATCTGCAAGTAATAACCAATATGTTTCAGGTTCATCAGCAATATAAATTAATGCACGGTTAAGTAAACTAGTGAAACCATAAGCAAAGGAAAAAGAAGGTAAAAGTGAGAAAGCATAAGCTAATCCTTTACCTACTTCAATTAATGTATCCCAACCACGGAAAATTAAAACAACACTTGAGCCCAATGCTCCTATTAAAAAATTAAGTAAAATAACTCCATTTTGAGCAGAAGCTTCATTATCAAATAAGAATGAAACTATATAAGTTGATAAAACCATAGGAGGACCATAAACTAAGTAAAACACAACGAAATATTTTTTATAAAAATCAAAAGCCCATATTAGGAAAACACATACTCCTGCTGTGAAATAATATTTTAATGTTTCCATTATGAAATTTGATAACCAATATGCAAAAATACTTATTCCTGAAATTCTCATTAAATGTTTAGAATTATTTACACGTTCTTTTACTATAATTGTTACAAAGTTTGCTGGAATAAGTGAAAAAGCAACTGCAACAAAAAAGACAACTGTACTGTTGCTTGTTTGATCAGCATGACTTTGTAATTCCTTTGTTAATGGCATTGGATAATGAGTAAATTTAATTTCAATATTTTTTCCTTTTGTTTTTGCAGCATGTTCTATTATTTGTTTTAGGAAATAATGAGAAAAAAATGCAGGTCCTTGTCTTGCTCTAGTGTTAATAAATTCAACAAAAGAATATTGATAATTATCAACTGATAATATATACATTGAACCTAAATTTGTTTCATCATTTTCATTTGTTATTGTATCATAAAAAGCTCTTACTGCAATTGTATCATCAGAATATGAATTTTCAGGTGTTTTTATTACTTTATATGTACAATTATATGGTTTTTTTAAAAATGATTCTGGAATATCTGCATTTCCTTTCATTCCATAAAATATTGTGTCTTCTCCTAATATTCCAATATCAACTTCTTGAGGTGAAGATGAGAAATTAAATTTAACTTGACTTACTAATAATCCTATTAATATTAATATTATTGGACATAAAATTTCAAGGAATACACTCTTCATATCTCTATATACTTGGTACCATCTTTTTTTTAAACAAGTTTCTAAATCATTACAAAATTTAGATTTTTTAGAGAAATCTTCTCTGAAATCTTGTTCGAATAATATTTTATCATTTGATTCATTTGTTTGACTGAATTTCCTGTGTTCTCCTTGGATTTTCATTGTATCTTCAGCAGCAACATTAAGGAAAACATCTTCTAAAGTAGGCATGGAAGCACTATAAGATTTAATTTTTAATTCTTCACATTTACTATCTAATTCTTTGAAAAAATCTTCAATGTTAAAACCAATATCATTAGAATTTTTATTGGGGGTTTTTCCTTTTCCTCCATTTTCATTTAAAGTCAATTGCTCATTTGAATAACTACTTTTAGGAATTCTAAACATTATTTCTTCAGATAAAATTTCATATTCAACATCTTCAGCTTTACTAGAAATAAAATCAATAATTTCTTGATTATTGGCATTTTCTTCTTTAGTTATATTTATTGACATAAACTTACCAAATCTTTCAATTAAAAATAATGGAGTTCCAATACATTTCATTTCTCCAGAATTAATAATACCAATTCTATTACCAAGAACACTAGCTTCTTCCATATAATGAGTAGTTAAAATAATAATTCTTTTTTCAGTCATTCTCTTTAATATATCCCATAAATTTCTCCTACTTGTAATGTCCATTCCACTAGAAGGTTCATCAAGGAAAATAACTTCACTTCCTCCTATTATGGAAATAGCAATAGATAATTTTCTTCTTTGTCCAGCACTTAAATTTTTTGCAACCACATTTTTCATATCTTCCAACTGAAAAGCTTTTAAAGTTTTATTAATTTCTTCATCTACATTTTCACTGGAAACCCCTTTAAAAGTACTAAACATACTTAAATGTTCAGCAATAGTTAAATCTTCAAATAAAACATCATGTTGAGGACAAATACCTAATTTAGTTCTGAAAATTTCCATTTGATTTCCATCTAATATATCTACTCCATCATAAAATGCACTTCCTGAAGTTGAATCATATAATCCACATAACATTGATATCATTGTACTTTTTCCTGCTCCATTATGACCTAATAATGCAAATATTTCATCTCTATATAAATTTAATGATACTCCATTTACTGCTACTTTTCCATCATCAAATTGTTTCACTAAATTTCTTATTTTCATTGAATCTTTTTTACCTGTTCTATCTTTGTATAATTCTTCACTTTGGAAATTTGGGTCATTGTTATTATTTATGTCTAAATCGTTTTTATCTAATGAATTTGATTCACTTGAATTTGAAATGCTTCCATTTCTATTTTTTTGAGTTTCTGTGGCTTGATTTGTTTCTTTATTTGGAGTTAATAAATTTTGATTGAGAGCTTGAGTCTTTTTCTTCTTTTTATTTCCACACCAGTAACTTCTTGTACAAAGGAAATAAAATGGTTTTGAAATACCAAATTCATGAGAAACGATATTTTGAAGATAATATCCTAAAAATAAATAAACGAAGAAATCAACTATAAACATTATCATCATATATGAAATTTTATAATTTGTATATCTTTTATTAAAATGTTTAGAAGTGAAATTTTTAAAACGACTTTCAAATTTTCCATAAACAATAATACCCAATTCAATAGCAACAGGAGGGAAAATAGTGACTAAAACTTTTAAACCAATGGCAACACTTTCATTTATAACAGCCATAGACATAAAGAGCATTACAAAATAGACTAATAGACTTAAAATCAAAGCAACTCTGGTTCTGTCAATAAAACTTTGAAAGAAAAAAGCAAGAGCAAAAATATCAAGACCCCATAAAAAGTAAGTTAAGAATAAATAAATGATAGGAATATGTTCAAAAACAAAATGAATAATAACCCCATTTCCAATAGTATAAAAGATATTAATAATAAAATATTGGATAAAATAAGATAAAAAATAAGTTCCTTCTCCCATTCCCATAATTTTCATTCCTTCTTTAGCTCTTGATTCTTTTTCAGTTACCATTCTTAAAACATATAAACATAAAGGACACATATAAGCAACAGTGATAAAAAAAGGAACAATATAACCAACAAAATTTCCAAAAGGATCTTCTCTATAATATTCATATTTATTAGCCATCATACCAAAATTAACAGAAGCTGTTGAATCAATTTCTTTTCTTAAAATATATTCAGATATTATTCTTAACATTAAAGGATAACCATTTCCAATATATTTAACATAACTATCCATATCAGGTCCATCTTGAAATTCATCATTTGCAGGAACTCTTCCATCAGGAACATCTTGAACAGCTTCATCCATTGAATTATCGAAATAATGAAGAGAATATTCATATTTTCCATTATTTTCACTTAAATGAATTCCAAAACATAAAAGCGGTTTTTGATCTGATCCATAATCACTAGCTTTTACATATTCATCTAATTCATCAGTAGATGAAAAATCTGTAAAATTATTTAAATCAAATGTTACATTACTATCTGATTTAGCAGCAATTTCTAAAATTGCATTTTTTATTTCTTTTGGAATTCCAATTGTTGCTATTTTATTTCTTGGAGTTTGAAATAATTCATTACATATATGAAATAAACTTCTTTTTGATATTCCATTCCAATTTTCCATTTCTAAAGCCATTGGATCTAATGCTCCACCAAAAGTGTTTGGATCTAAAAATGATGTTGATTTAGAATAAAAAAAATTATCATCTGTTTGTTCTTGTTTTTCAAATCTAAAATATTTTACATCAAATACTTTTCGGATTATTAATACTATAATCATTAATATCATTGGAAAAAAAATTTCTGCTATTGTTGAAATTATATTTCTACGCATTGATAAAAGATTTTTTTTTATCAATGCATTGAGTTTCCAACATGATGAAGAAGCCATGATATTTTTTAATTTAATATTTTTTTTAAGGAATGTATTTAAAGGAGTGAGTATGTGACGTCGATATTTGATAAACTAATAAAAAAAATAATTTCTTTTTAAAAAAAATTAATTATTTTTTTGAATAATTTAATTTTTATATATCTAAAAGCCATTTATTTTTTCAATGTTATATGAAATTATTGAAATAAATTGAGTTTAATAATAAATAAATATGATTATTTTTACCAAAATAAATTAATGAAATATATCTACTCAAAAAGGATAAGTTCACTCTTAGAAAATACAAACTCAACTTTATTCATTATTTAAATTCATTTTATAATTTTTTCTTATAATTCATTAGTTTTTTCTTTTTTGAATTCATTTTTGCTTCACACTTAATTCTGATATTACAATATAAAATTTAGACTGATTTCATTTTCTTTTAATAAATAAATTTCTTCAATTTGTTTAACAAATTTATTATTTTGTAATTAAAAAATAACAAAGTTTTTTTCAATAATAAGATTATTAAATATTAATATATAAAAAGGAATGACATGTTTAATTAAAGGAATTAGATTATCTTCTTTTATTCCTTCTATTAAACCAAAAATTTTCTTAACATAATTTAATTTTTATATTCATTTTTCTCAGTTTACCTAAAAAATTATTTAAAGTAACATAATGATTATAATAAAATTCAAAGTCTTTTAAAAAATCTTTTTTTATTTCTTCATTCATAATAATTTTGATTTTTTTGAATTCATCCACCATAAATGAAATAAATTCAACTCTTATAATAATTTCATAAAATAAATCAATAACATATAATTAAATGCTTTTGGTTGATTTTATATACTATTAGATTTTTTTAATTCTTCTTTTATACTCATTTTAAAGAAGTTGAAATTTGAAAAAATATAAAAAAGAATTAATTGAAATATTAAATTTTTTTTTAAAAAATATTCATTTAATTCAATTAAATTAATAAGTAAAAAAAACATCAATTTGATAAAACATTTAATTTCTAAATATAAAGAAATAATAATATTATTATTTCAGATTAATGCTGATTAGAAATATTAAATGAAAAATGAATAAAAATTAATTCTTATTTTTGTTTTTTGTAAATTCACAAAATAATCATTTAATAATCAATGATTAAATAAATCATAAAAAATATCTAGAATATCATTAAGAGAAAAGTATGTTAATCATATTTTCATGTTATAAATATCAGAATTCATAAAATTTAAATTATCCCCATAATGAAATTCTTCCACTATAATCTCCAATAATTATATTTGAATTATCTAAATAAACAATAGAAATAGGATTATCTTGAATTGAATTTTCTTCATCATCAACACAAATATTATCAACTAAAATATACATTTTATCAAATATTTGATATCTTTTTATACAATAAGATTCATTATTATAATTTTCTCCACAAATAAAGGTATTATCAGGCATGACACAAATACCTTGACAATGATGTTTATAAGGGATATATTGACAATATAATTTCCCATTTGAATAATTCACAAGATAAAAACCAAAATGTTCATATCCTCCAATTAAAAAAAAATCATTATTGAATTTACAAACACTTCCAACATATGTTGAATAATGAATTCCACTTTCAAAATTTATTGTAAATGGTTCACTTATTTCTTCTGTTTTTAAATTAAATTCCCATAAATTAATAATATTATGACCTTTCAGAATAGAAAAAAAAGAAATTATATCTCCTTCTTTTTTTCTAAACATCAAACAAGAATATGATTTGATTTGGTTTTCTATTTTATTACTATTTATTTTTGTATATCTTTTTTTGATTATAGGACAGTCTCCATTTATATTCTTTGGAGTTTTATATATAAGTAGAATATTATATGTATGTATTGCAATATAATCATCATTAAGGATTAAAAAAGAATTAAAGCGTTCACCATCAATAACTTCATAACTTATTTTTCCAATTAATTCTCCTTTATTTTCATCAATTTTAAAAATACAACAAATATTGTCTGAAGAAATTGATATTATATTTCCATTTGATAATAATTGAATATCCCAAATTCTTTCTTTATGATATAAATCACTTTGAATTTTGAATAAAACTTTCAGCTTTGTTTCTTTTAAATTTATATATATAATATAAATTTTATTCTCCAATCCCACACATAATTTATTATTTCCTAATTTTATTATTCTTGT
>JAEEGL012817372.1_pt1 | contig 10207 bp, 19 predicted proteins | sample 9134231 | NCBI WGS metagenome assembly JAEEGL01 (sample SAMN16246548, study PRJNA631951) | gut metagenome | biome: gut microbiome; feature: rumen; material: fiber-attached | host: Bos | place: Iran: Karaj | collected 2018-10 | reverse complement strand
CGCGGGCAACATCCAGAATGAGCAGTTGGCGTCCTTAGAGGAAATATACGAGGAATACCGGACGGTGTTTAACGGCAATGCTTATGTTGGCGGCCTGATGGAGCGTGTGCGTGCGTTGCCGATTGTTCTGAGCAAAGACGAAGAAGGAGGAACACAAACATGAAGAAGATTCTTTCCGTCCTGTTTCTGACGGCGATGGTTCTCGTCATGGCTGTCCCGGTCATGGCTGAAACCGTTCCGTCCCTGCCCGAAGTTACAATCGCCCCCGTTGCGGCTGTTGCTGCGGAATCTGAACCGACCCCCGCGACACCGTGGACGTGGGCCTACCTCGCTACCATCGCCGGGGCCACCGCCGCCACCCTACTGATCGTGCAGTTCTTCAAGGTTCCGCTCGATCACGTCTGGAAGATTCCCACCCGTCTGTTCGTTTACATCATCGCGTTCGTCATCCTCACAGTTGCTACCGGCTTCACCACCGGCCTGGATGCGAACACCTTCCTCCTATGCATCCTGAACTCCTTCATCGTGGCCCTCGCCGCATACGGCGCATATGAAGTGACCTTCGCCAAGCTGGATAGATGACAAACATCGAGGACGTAGGTCGAAGCCTACGCCCTCGATGTCTAAAACAAATCCGAACACATGCCTCTTGATGAAGATATGGTTCGGATTTTCACGGTTTGGTGGAGGAAATGAACCCTCCCGAACCCGATCCTGTCATAGAATAATTTCGCCCGCTACAAAGGAGAAATGCATGGAGAGCATGCGAAAGCGCAGAGAAAAGCCGCCCGACGAAAACAAACGAGAATGATAATAAAGCCCCTGTTGTTGCATTGCGCGCAACAACAGAGGATAATTAATACCTGGAAAGAAATTCGCTGTAGCCATATCATGAACAATTCATAACACCTGCAATGGGGTCAGTGAATTGTGTTTTAAAAATCGGCGGGGATGCGGGGATGGAATTCGAGGGCGAGGTTTTCTCCGGGCCGGGAATTGCGCAGGCCGCGGATGGTTTTATGGTAGATGATTTTGGAAAACACGGTCCGGAGCAGGGCGTTTTTGGTTTCGGCGTCGGGAGCGGCGCGGTAGGTGTCCAGCACGGTGGCAATCTGAGGGACCAGGGCGGCGCGCGGATCGCACTCGGGCTTTTGATCGAGGGCCTTGAGAGCCTTGTCGATTTCCACGAGCTGGTTCTGGACTTCGGCACGGCGCCGGATGAATTCGGCGTCGGAATAAATGCCGCGCTCCAGCAGGTCGTAATGACGCTCCAGGCGGGCACTGAGGGCTTCGCGCTGGGCCTGAAGCCTGGCGCGGGCAGCTTCGGCGGCGGCCTGATCGGCGGCGTTCTGGGGCGCGTCGTCGGCCTTCAGGGCAAACTCTTCCCGCCACGACGCCAGCACGGAAAGCGCCGCGTCCTCCACCACGGGCAGGTAGGTCGAGGCGGTAGGGCAGCCGGGGTATTTACAGTAAATGATAATCTGGCCGCGCCCGGCGTCAGGCTTCTGACGCATGCTGTGGCCGCAAATGCCGCATTTGAGGATCCCGGCGAACGGGTTCTGAATCTTGCCGTCGGCACTCACCGGGAATTTGCCGTGGGCGGCGAAAATGGCCTGCACGCGATCAAAAAGCGCCTGATCCACAATGGCCTCGTGCCGCCCGTCGACCAGGATGTATTTATCCGATCTGGGCCGGGATTTCACCCGCCGCCCTTCCTCGATGCGGTACACGGTTTCGCGCTGAAACCACTGCACCTTCCCGAGGTACGTCGGATTTCTCAAAATGCCCTTCACCGCCGAGGGCGTGAAGCGGTTGCCCTGCTTTGTGGTGACGCCCATGGCGTTCAGGCGGTTGGCGATGCTGTTCGCGCCGACGGTCTGCCCGTCCATGCCGTCGGCATACCAGGCATACATGGCGCGCACGATCTCCGCTTCCTCCGGCACCACGCGCATGGAAAAGCCCTTGCGCCCCGGCAGCTTATACCGCTCATACCCGAACGGGCACGGCCCGCCGGGGGAGCAGCCGTCCAGGATCGAGGCCACGCGGCCCCGCTGCATGCGTTTTTTAATCATGTTGTATTCCCGGCGGGAAAAGAAAAGCTTAATTTCAAAAAATTCCGCGTCGCTGTCGTCGGCGGGATCATAAATCTTATCCGGCGTGATGATGAGCGTGCCGGAATACAAAAACGACTGCATGATGACGCCCTGGTCGATGGAATCCCCGCGGCCGAGGCGGTCCACGTCCATAACCAGCACCCCGGCCCACGCGCCGGCGTTGACGTCATCCAGCAGCCGCCGCACTTCCGGGCGCTCCGCGATGGTGTCCCCGGAGACGATCTCCCGATAGGTCGCGGAGATCTTCACGCCGAGGCGCTCCGCCAGCTCCCGGAGCTGCCGATCATGGCGCTGGAGCGTCTCACCCTGCCCCAGCGCCTCCAATTCCATGTCCTTCCGGGACTTGCGCAGATAAGCACAATATAACCCGTTCGGATTGAGATTCCTTCCCATTGCCAAACAGCTCCATCAACACATTATTGAATTAAATCCATTTTCGTACTACCGTCGTCGTTATACACTTCGATATAACGCATATCGTATTCATTTACCCTTATATCCAACTTAGAATACACTCCTGCGCCGACGCCCTTATAATTAAAGAACAGTATATCCCATTCATCGTCAAATTCCTTATGGTTCAGCAACTCGTCTGTTATGGAAGACGTGCGAATGTCCGCAAGATCGGCATACCACCCTGGATATTTTTCGTCGGTACCCAACAAATCAATATAAACAGACAGTATGCGATCATCCAATGACACGTCGGTAATGATTTCACCTTCACCAATGCCGAGATCAATCCATGACCTGATGGTGTCGATTGATGTCTCGGCGGACGCGACGACGGACACGAACAAAAACAGACCTATAATCAACGCTGTGATTCTTTTCATATTAAAACCCGCCTTTCGTCACTTGTTTATCAGCCGGTCAAGCTGTCTAATGATAATAAAATTCTGCTGCATCAAAATGCGAAGATAAGACAGCTTTGTGGAATCGATGCCGTTGCCCTGTAATAAAACGCCGGTTTCGATCAGCTTATTACCCATCATCTCCACGGCGATTTCTCTCATTGAAGCTACGTCTCTGGGGTCTGAAAGCTCTTCGACACCGTATTTACGCAGGATTTCCAGTACCTTCTTAGCCTGCTTGTCTTCCTTGGCTTCGCCTGATCCGAAAAGTCCCATAAATCATACCTCCTTATAATATGTAAAAATATCCCATAGATTATAATACGCCTGTCATCCGTATTGATTATAGTTATAGCGCCACCGGTGAGTAATGAAGCTACAGAGGGAAACGCCATGGAGAACATCAACGTCACAAGGGGCGAGTTGACGCTCGCCCTGATGCTGTTTCGCGCCCTCAATCCGGAGAATCAAGAGGCTGTTCTTGCGATTGCAAAAGCAATGCAGCGATGCCAAGAAGCAACCGCCTGTTCACAGGCGTCAACACAGCGTAAGATCGAATAAACTCAATTTTCTTCTCAGAAAGCCCGCTTATTTCAGCGGGCTTTTTTTCTGCCTCTGAAAACGCTTCGGCATACACGGCGCGGTCAATTCCGAGTAGATAGTCAACAGTAGTACCACAAATGCGGGCAATCTCAATCAGAGTATTAGACTTGGGATCATGGGCTCCGATCTCATACCCGGACAGCGTGGCGTCCTTAATGCCGAGCATTTCGGCAAGCTCTCTTTGGGTTAAATTTGCGGCCTGGCGAGCCTCGCGGATTCTGAATTTCACACACATCCCTCCTTTCGCTTCTATTATATGCAATGAATTACAACATGTCAATATATAGGTTCCGAGATTCTTTAAAAAAATTCCTGAAATATATTGACAATTCCGAGAAACTCATATATAATAATTATAAAACTACGAGATGCTCGGAATTGGAGGTGAAAAACATGCGTGACAACATCGAAGCCGAGAGGGGTCGAAAGAACATGTCGAAGGAAGGGTTGAGCCGTCACCTGGGCATTACCTCCCGGACGTATTGGAACTACATAGAAGGAAAGCCGATTCCGTCCGATAAGCTGGTAGCTATGGCGAGGCTGTTCGACTGTTCGACGGACTATCTTCTGGGACTGACAGAGCACCGGTACGGAAATCGGCAGAGCGAAACCCGCCCGGCATGACCGGGCGGGCATGGAGGCGAGACAGTGAACGGAGAAACTGGCGGTGCGGCAGTGCGGCAAGACAGAGAGAACATAGAGAAAATGCGCAAAAAGCGCAATTTAACCGAGGAGGGAATTGGCAGGCTGCTGGGCGTTACATCCCGCACATATCGGAACTACATCGCAGGCGGGCCGATTCCATCCGACAAACTGATAACCATGGCGGAGCTGTTCGGCTGTACGACGGACTATCTGCTGGGCAGAAGAAACGCATTCAGATAGGAGGCGTAAAAGTGAAGGATCTCAGCTTTACGGATGAATTAGTGCTTGTGTGCTGTTTTGCGCTGTTTGCGATGATTTTCGCTCTGGTGCTTATCATGCTCACCGACAACTATAAGATCATCCAAAACCAGTCGGCTATCCTTGAGGCTATCAGCGAATTGAGGGCGAGTGCCGGATGAAGAGCCGTCATCCGCATATTCCTGATCCAGGTATTTGTTAATCAGCGATTCTTTGTCAGAGGGCTTGCGCCGCTTCGGGTGCGAAACGATCAGAAGCAAGAGACCGACACCAAATACAGCCGCAGAGACAAAGCGATAAAATCGCCCGATGTCAGGAACGATCCACAGGGGTTTTCCGTCGAGGGTGCCGGCACAGGCGGAAATTAAGTGCGTAATGCCATTGGAGAACAGCGCCCAACCCCAGGAACGCAGCTTTTTTGAAGAGACCAGGTATTCAACGTCATCGTAAAGCTGGGAAAAGGGTCGATACAACTCGGCTTCTGTGAAGTAACGATAACGTATCTGCTTGATGGTTTGCTTTGCGCTTGAAAACGTAAACTGGCCAAGATTTCCGTCGCTCATAGGGATTACTCCTTTTCGATGGCTTCAAGCTGGATCAGCGAAAAGAAATCAAGGTGGCCGCATCGGGCGCAGGTGAACACAAGGGAGGGGATATAGGACTTGAGTTCGATGGTTTTGACTTCAGAGGTAACAAGAACCGTAGACGGTTCGCTCTGAATGGAGAAGCTGGTAGAGCCGCAAAAGGCGCAACGATAGTTTGTTACGCCGCGACTGTTCATTTTATCTACTGCCTTCCTGATGATTTCGTTATTATCCATGGAAGCCTCCAACAAAAAATCCGCTTTTACAATCATTATAGGAAAAATATTTCCGATTGTCAAGCGGCACGGGAAGCTGACAGGCAAAAAAGAAAAGACCAGCCCGGTCAGGCCGGGCGGGCATGGAGGCGAGAGGATGTCACACAATCAGAACACCCCGCAGAGTGGCAGCTCCACGGGGCGCGAGACAGATAAAGACTCTCTGATCAGAGAGATCGAAAGCAACTTCAGGGACGATCAATTCACTGTTCGGGTGGAGTACGAGAATCGATCAAAGCCTGAAGACGCTGAAGAAGACGGTCAGTTTTCCAATCAAGAGGACTTTCAATGAGAAGACTTTCAAGGCCGAGGCAGATATTTTTCATTTCACCGTGGGACAAATGCGGGAAGCCGTTGGAAATGCGGATTTGGAGTGCTCGGAGCTGCTGATTGAGATACTCCGGCAAGCCCATTTTTTGCAGGGCGTCAAGCCCTTTAAGAATCCGCTCAACGTCGTCGGCAGAAAAGTGGAAATCGGCCACAATATCACCTCCTTTCAGAGGTGATTATATCACACCCGCGCCAAGGGGCGCAACACAAACGCCCGCCGCGACCGGGCGGGCATGGAGGCGAGACAGTGAAGAGAGATCGAAAAGAATACACGCTGACGCCCAAGGGCAGGGCATTGGTTATCGCCGCGGAAACGGGCCTGATCGAGAAGGCCGCGGACGACACGCTGGACGCGGAAAAGTTTGAGGCATTTTGGAACAGGGTGGAAGCGGAGATCATGACCCCGGCGGTGATCGAGGAAGCGAACCGCATAGCGAAACAATGGAAAAAAGACGAAGGGCTGGGCTGGGAGTTTAAACAAGCCTTTATAGAAGTGATGCCCTTAATACTCACGATAGCAATGACTGCAATAGCGGCGCTTTTTATAACGGCGGGGATGGTGTTCATCGTCAAAGGGCACTGACCGGATAAAGGCGGAGGTACAAGAAAATGAAAACACTGGTATGTGGAATGCCTGGAACGGGCAAGAGCACATGGGTGCGGGAGCACCTGGGTGGCGGGATCGCCTACGACATGGACGCAATCGCGGCGGCGCTTCGGCTGCGCGGGCCGCACGAGGAATACCACGACGCCTCGCGGCACATCGCCAATGATCTGTTTGAGGGCTTCGCAGTGCATGCAGCAGAGTGCGGAGTGGATGTATTCATCATCCGGACAGCGCCGGACATTGCGACGGCGGAACAGATCGCGCCGGACCGCGTGGTGATCGCGCTGAAGCAGTGGGCGGAACGCTCGGGCCGCCCGGGGCAGATGCAGAAGATCATGCGCCTGGCCGAATGGGCGGAAAACAACGGAATCCCTATCGAGTATCTCCAGTAGACTGGACGGGGGGAGGGGAGACGGGTGGCGATTGTGAGGGACTACATTCACCCGAACGGGGCGCGCGTGATTATCGACGACGACTGCTACCGGGACATATCAGAGGAGGAGCTGGAGCGCCGGCGCGCCGAGGTGCGGCGGGTGATGGCGATGATCTACACGATGAACAGGAAGGATGAGGAAAATGAAGGCACGGGGACTTGAGATTCTGAAGCTGCGGCAGGCGCGGGCGCACGAGATCGGGGAGATTCAGAGACTGGAGCGGCGGCGGGCGGAGATCACAGCCCGGAAGGTAAACAACGAGGCGCGGCGGCAGCGGTTTGTGGGCCGGATTGACCGGGAGATCGAAAAGGCCCGCCAGCTGCTGGACGAGGCCGAGGGCAGGCTCCTGGCCATGGGGGAGCCCATTGACGACGAGATGGAGGTGGAATAGATGACGGGGAATGAATTGCTTGAAGCCCTGGGCAACTGCGCCCACATAGGCAGCGCGTACATGACCGGCGCACAGTGTGAGGCCTGTTCCTTCAAGGATCGGCGTCGAGACGCCACGTGCCGGAGCTTCCTGGCAGAGGCGGCAGAAAGGGAAATCCGCAATCTTAGGGACGAGATCGCCCCGAGGGTGCTGGATTTATCGGACATCGAAAAGCACGACGGGGCGGTGTGGCTCGACTATGCCGACACTGAACGATATGGCGGCGACTGGGCGCTGTTTTTCTGTGAGGACATACTGGACAACGGCATAAAACTCAGGACAGCGAAGGTCGGGGTGATATGGCTTCCTGCGGACGATTACGGCATTGAATGGCGCGCCTGGACGCGCCGCCCGTCCGACGAAGATAGAGCCCGCTGGAGATGGGGGAAAAAGATATAATCACCGCAATAAAGGGCGCCGCCGGGAATGCGGCCCGGCGGCGTCGGAAGGAAGATGTGTTGAGGCGGGACGACCTCACACCCATTATACGACAGGGAGGGCGTTTTGTCAAACGCCGGGTGAAAAATGGACTATGATTTTGACGCGGTGGCGGCGGCGGTGAACGCCGTCCGGGAGGAAAACGCGCGGCTTTGCGCCGAGGCGGACGAGATGCGCGGGGCGCTTAAAGAATCGCGGAGAATGTGCAGGCACGTGCGCAGGGAGTGTGCCGAGGCCCAGAGGAAGGCCGCGCGGGACGCGGCCTACTGGCGGCAGTTGCTGGTGGCGGCGGTGGGCCTGGCGGTGGCGCTGACCTGCCTGCTGCACTCGGTGATCCTGGCGGCGGTGTGAGGTGGGAAAATGCTGTGGATCATCTATACGGGCTTCGCGGTGTGCTTCTTCTTGGGGCGCTGCTACGAGGCCGAGAGACAGGAGGCGCTCCGGGAACGGGGAACCACCTACACCGTAAAGGACGGGAGGCCGTGGGTATGGACATACAGCCCATCGAGGAGCGTATTCGCCAAATCGACACGGAAATCATCAAGATCGCGCAGGAATACGCCGGGGGAATCGCCCAGCGGCGGTCCCTGGCGCATTTAGACGAGACGGTGCGGTTTCTCCGCCTGCTGTTTCGGCGGAGAGACGGACTGCTGGAGGACTACGCCCGGCAGGGAGGCCGGGTAAAGAACCTTTACACTTACGACGTGGGAATGGAGGATGACACAGATGCAGGCGAGGGAATACACCATTGAACAGGTGGCGACGAGCGGCGAGCGCGCGGTGCGGGAGCTCAATAAGGGCATGGAGCTGCCGCGGGTGATCGTGCGCTTCATGGCAAAGATGTTCGGCGGCGGGGGCTATCCGCTCCAGCGGCTGAGCAGCGGGGAGTGGTGCTTCACCACGGGCCTGGCGCATTACCGGATTCGGATCATCGACGAGGAGACGGCCATGGTGCGGGGGTGGACGAAAAGGCCGAAGGGCAGCCGGGTGGCCTATGAGAAGATAGCGCCCAGCGTTCACTGGAAGATCAGACTGGGGGACTGGGCATGAATGAGCAATACAACCGGGCCGTTGACGCCGTGCGGGACGAGATGGCGAAGGCGCCTGCGGGCAGCGGCGTGCATGGGGTGGGTGAGATCGTGACCGATCTGCTTCCCCAGATGCCGACACTTCAGGCGGCGGTGGTTGAAAAGGGAAAGAGCCTGGAGGGCGCATATCAGGCCATGCGGGAATACGCGCAGAAGAACCTGAAGGGCGGCTGCTACTATATGCCGCCGGGGCAGGCCATGGAGATGATCCTGAAATACTACGGCGTGGAGGCGGGGGCGGTGCGGATGCCCGCCGCCGCGACGAGGGCGGCGCAGGCGCAGGAACCGACGTCGGACGCGCTGGACGACCTTTTGGAGGGACTGTGATGGACTTTGCAGAGGCGATGCGCCACGCCGGGGGCGAAGGCTTCATACCGGCGGGGACGCTTGAGGATGTCCGTGGCTACATGCCCCGGTATCTGTGGATCAACGATCACGCCGAGGGATGGGACGATTCGGGCTATTTCATGGATCAACCGGGACAGGTACGGCGGTTTCGCTGCGAGATGTGCGACAGGGAATGGGAGGAGGAGCGAACGGGAAGCCGGTGGAAGGTCATGTACAGGCAGAATACGGAGGCGGCCTGCCCCATGTGCGGCGGGAAGGTGACCGTCAAGCACATGGGCAGGGGCTTTTTCACCCTCCGACACCAGATGGACGCCGTGGTGTACGGCAGGAGCTTCATCAATCCCGAGGCGCTGGTGGCCTACGCGGTGCACTGTGAGCGGGATTACGGCGGAGCCGACCCGGACGCGCCGTGGACGCTGGAAACCGAGGGCGAAGTGCGGGGCATTGCCGTGCTGATCTGCGGCGAGGGGGCCTGGCGATACGACAGGAAGGTAGCCGAGTGGGAGATCAACGGGGGCATGGTCCCGGCGAGCTACCGCTGGGTGGCCGTGAAGTCCATGAACGCCATGAATTTTGGCACGTATTGGTTAAACAGCCGCCCGGAGCGCGTAGTGCTTTCGGACAGCCTGGAGGCGGCCATGGAGGGCACGCCCTTTGAGCGGGCCTGGCGGGACGAATATCTGATGAACGACGCAAACCTGGACGGGCTTAAGGCGCTGGCGCTGATCGCAAAATATCCATGTGTGGAGTATCTGACGAAATTAGGGTGCGAGGATTTTGTGTGCCGGAAGCTGCGCGGACAGCTTCCGGCGGGCCTCATCAACTGGCGGGGCCGGAGCATGGCGGCGGTGATGCGCCTGAGTCCATCGCGCCTGGGCGAGATAAAGGGACAGAGGATTCCCCTGACGGTTGAGACGGTGGCGGTTTTACAGGTGGCGGAAAAATGCGGTCTGCGGGTGGGCGCGAAGCTGGCTGAAAAGGCAGGGCGGGCTTTCGCCCACGCGGGGCGATATGCCGTGAAAGAGCTGAGGGAGGCGCTGGCGCTCTTCCCGGACAGCAGGCGGGCGAAGGCGCTTAAATACATCGCCAGGCAGGCGGGCCGCGCCTCACTGGGGGACATGCTGGACTACTGGCAGGCCGTGGCGGAGCTGGGCGGCACGCTGGCGGCGGGGGACGAGGCGTTTCCCGCGGACTTCTGG
>JAEEGL012705257.1_pt1 | contig 10207 bp, 10 predicted proteins | sample 9134231 | NCBI WGS metagenome assembly JAEEGL01 (sample SAMN16246548, study PRJNA631951) | gut metagenome | biome: gut microbiome; feature: rumen; material: fiber-attached | host: Bos | place: Iran: Karaj | collected 2018-10 | reverse complement strand
CTGTCCCTTTCACCAGAAGCTTCCCTTCCCATAAATGCGGCTATTCCTTCATACTCTTCCGTAAGTCTTCTCACGAGCCTTTTATCGAATTCAGGGTCTCCTGTATCGACTCTTAATTTGATCGTTTCATCTGCCATATTGGGTCCTTTTCCTAAATAAAATACGCAGACTGACTAAGCCTGCGCATTTTATGATTTGCCTTTTTTTATTCTTTTACAATACTATAATACCACAGAGATTTTTTCCTTTCAGCCCAATTCTTAAAATTCTTTGTACTTTTAAAAGTACAATCTCAAAGAATCTGAAGATTGGTTGCCACATGATAGATCAGCACCTGCTGCCATTTTTTCCACGTGTTTATGCAGTGCTGGCTCTCGTCATAAGGCACATCGTAAATAAGTTTCTCTTCGATACCTCTGCGGTATTTCTCAGGTATCTTTCGGAAGGCCTTCTCGATGGCACGGATCCTCATTTCCGTCTGCGTCATTTCCGATGCCAGATCTCCTGTTACATCGGAAACGCTTCCCCCGCAAAAGAAAAGTTCAGAAGGATCTATGCTCTTAAGGCTGCTTGATACTTCTTCCAGATAAAAAAGCTTCCCTCTCAGTCTGTCCAGATCCTTAATTGCGTATAACGCCTGCCTGTAGACCGTTTGGGGAAGCAGATAAATGTTATCTTTTGTTTTCTGATAATCTTTCATCCGTTTGCCCTCACTTTCCTATGGTGAGTTCAAACTTCTGTCGCCCCAATTGCAATTTATTAGTATCACATTGAGGTTGTTTTGTCAATATCATTTGCTATCGGAATCCGTCGAAAATGCACAGATCACGATACCGGCAATTGCCAGGATAAGCCCTACTGCGGTGTACCATCCCCAGGGTTCATGAAGTATCACTATCCCTGCCACAACGCCTACCACGTTTATGGAATTCGTCTGGATGCACGCAGCTATAGTCGAAGGAAATTTGCCTAAGTTATAGTTGTACATGGCGTAACACAGAACTCCGCAGCCTAATCCCAGGAACAGGAGCTGTCCCATGATGGTCCCGCTTGATACGAACACCTCGTAGGGATGAAGACCGTTTCCCATGATGAGGCTTAAAACGTTGAAGAATATACCTCCTCCGACGGACATGGCGCAGGATATCTCAAGGACTGAGAAATTCTCAGACAAGATGCCTGTGCCGATATTGTAATAAGCTCCTACGGTGATAGCCCCAAGAAGACACAGATAGCCTATGACTTGAGACCCGGTAGAACCCGTAGCTCCCGGAAGAATGCACAGCACAACTCCGGAGAACCCTATGAGTACTCCAAGGATAGCCCTTTTGCTGGGGAGTTTTTTGAGGATTATCATCGTCTCAATAACTACAACGATGGGAACCGCAGCGATCATTATGGAAGATTCCGTAGCGGTAGTTCTGTCTATACCCAGACATTCAAGGATGGCATAACCGCATGGCTGGCAAAGGACCAGAAAGATAAGACCCTTTAGTTTCTTACCCTTATAGTTGACCTTAACTATTCCGGTCACAGCCAAAAGCACAAAAAACACCAGTGAAATGCCCCACCTGACTGCCAGCACTTCGGTCGGTTCCATTTCAGAAAGAGCTTCCTTAGTCACAAGAAAAGACAAACCCCAGACCAAAGCCACGAAAATGAACATGGCATATGATATAAACTTGGTGCTGATTTTTTGCATATTACTAGTTCCTTAACAAAGCATGTATTCTCCAGGTAAGCATTTCAAGCGCGACCTGATTGAAGCCGCCCTCAGGAATAATGATATCAGCATATTTCTTGGAAGGTTCCACAAACATCTCATGCATGGGCTTTACGGTCGAAAGATACTGATCCACGATGTTGTCCAACACTCTTCCTCTCTCCTGAACGTCTCTTAGGATTCTTCTGATGATCCTTACGTCGGCATCCGTATCGATAAATACCTTAATGTCGCAGAGATTTCTTAATTCTTCATTCTCAAAGATCAGAATGCCTTCAACGACGATTACCTTGGCGGGATATACCGTAACGGTCTCATCGATCCTGTTGTGGATGGTAAAGTCATATACCGGTCTTTCGATGGGATTTCCCTTGGCAAGCTGCTTGATATGCTCGATCATAACGTCTGTATCAAAAGCGTTTGGATGATCGTAATTTATCTTCTTACGCTCTTCAAAGGGAATATCATTATGCTGCTTGTAATAGAAGTCATGACTCAGAATTGTAATCTGATCATCGAATTCTTCTTTAATGCGGTTGATGAGAGTACTCTTGCCGCAGCCTGTGCCGCCGGCGATTCCGATAATGATCGTGTCTTTCATATTATCATCCCTTCGTTACTGTTGAACCGAGGTTAAGCGATACCTTTTCGAGTTCCTGAAGAATGTTGTTTATCTGAGTCAGTTTTTCCGGTGAAAGCTCATTGGAAAGAGCGCTGTCGGTCTGACCGAGAATATTGTTAACGCCCTTCTGGATATCGGCGATCTTGGATTTCAGGCTTGTAAGACCTTCTTCATCTATGACCTCCTTGATGACTTCATCGCTGGCGATGAGTTCACCCGTCTCAAGTTCGAATTCGGAATTTGTGAAGATCGGTGTGGTTGAAAGCCCAAGCTTCTCCTGTACTGCCTTGGCGAAGTCGATTTTCGACTGTTCTTCACCGTGTACGAGGAAAATCTGTTTAGGAATCTTTTGGAAACCGCTGAGCCAGTCAAGGAGTCCGTTCTGATCCGCATGTCCCGAGAAGCCCTCAAGGTTATGGATCTCCGCGGAGACTATGATAGTCTCTCCAAAGAGTTTTATCTCCTTCACTCCGTCTATCAAAGCTCTTCCTAAAGTACCCTCAGCCTGATATCCTACGAACACTATGCTATTTTTGGGATCCCAGAGGTTGTGCTTTAAGTGGTGTCTGATACGTCCTGCTTCGCACATACCGGAAGCGCTTATGATGATCTTAGGAATCCTGTTTGTATTAAGCGACTGTGATTCAGCAGTGCTTCTCGTGAAGATAAGATTCTTGAAATCGAGCGGATTGTCACCGGAAAGAATGAGCTCCTTGGTCTCTTCATCGAATACCTGGGCATTCTTTCTGAACACCTCCGTAGCCGTCGTTGCCATAGGGCTGTCTACGTAAACGTAGAGATCTTCAAGCACGTCGTGATATTCAGGATGATGTTCATAGAACATATTGAGCTCGTAGATGAGTTCCTGCGTCCTTCCTACGGCAAAGGCAGGTATTATGACGCTTCCTCCCCTCTTCACCGTATCTATGATGATATGGATCAGACTGTCGATGGAAGTGGAATTATCAGGATGGAGTCTTCCGCCGTAAGTAGATTCCATAATGAGATAATCCGCCTTCTTGATCTTCTTGGGATCTCTTAAGATAGGTCTGTTCGTTACGCCCAAATCTCCGGAGAATACTATCTTGGAGGTCTGATCGTTTTCAGTTACCCATATCTCAGTGATTGCGGAACCTAAGATATGTCCCGCATCATTGAAGACTATTTTCATCTCATCGTTCAGTTCCACCAGCTGATCGTAAAGAATCGGCTTCACCAGTTTCAACGCTTTCTCTGCGTCCATGATCGTATAGAGCGGTTCAACTGGCGGCTTATGTGTACGCGCGTTTTTCTTGGACTGCCATTCTGCATCCTTCTCATGAATATATGCGCTGTCAAGAAGCATGACCTGAAGAAGATCGGCCGTAGCATCCGTACAATAGATGTCTCCCTTGAATCCTCTCTTTACGAGCAAAGGTATCCTTCCGCAGTGATCTATGTGAGCATGGCTCAGAATAACTGCTTCTATGGATTCCGGATCAAAGGGGAAAGGCTCCCAGTTCAGATTTTCCATCTCCTTATTGCCCTGAAACTGCCCGCAATCCAGAAGCACTCTGTGCTTATCCGTGGACAAAAGATGACAGGACCCGGTAACCCCGATGGTCGCTCCGCAAAACTTGATCTTCATAATTTCCTCCCGTTATTTATAATCCCATAACTTTTGGCTTGCCGTCGATACGGCCTGTGCACCGGCTGAAATTGCACAATCGACTTCTGTTTCAAACTCGATCAGTCCTCCTGCCAGTATAGGAGTATCGACCTTTTCGGCAAACTCTTTTATCTTTTTTTGCACAATTCCCGGCATAATTTCCACTATGTCCGGTTTCGCGATCTTAATGGATTCAACAGCTGTATCCACCGAGTGTGAATCAACGATGAAAAACCTCTGCACCGTCAAAAGTCCAATTTCTCTGGCAGCGCGGATCATACCGGTCTTAGTGGTAAGTATGCCATCAGCTCCGAGGAGTTTTATAAAGTTCAATCCAAATTTGTCCTTGCCTATTCCTTCGGCAAAATCCATATGTATGAAAACTTTCTTCCCCGCCTCATGAGCGTCATTTATCTGTTCTTTTACATTCAGTATATTTGAATTCTGCAAAAAAATCACTTCTACTTTTGATTTTAATGCCTCACGAAAATCTTCATCCGTTCTTACAGAGGCTGCTACTTTTTTTGTGTTGAAAATGTCCATGTCCAAGCCCTCTTTAAAACAATTATTTCATGTCGTCCCCGTGAAAATCTGTTCCCGAAGATATGTGCAGATGATACTTTCCAGCCAACTGAATGAATCTGTATTCCTCTTCTTCAGTATGCTCCGGATATATGCACTCAAGACCCTTAAGACCTTTTTTCTTAAGGTCTTTTAATATCTCCTCGAACTCACAAAAGAACGCTTCAGTACCCCTTCCCTCTATCTCCTTGATCTTGGCAGGATGAGCGATAAAAGGCTGACCGCCTGCTTTTAATACCACGTCTATCGCTTCTTCCGTCGAAAGTTTTTCTTTCCTGATTGCCTTTATCCTTGGAGATTCAAGTATTTCACCTGAGAAGGCGTCCAGAGGTCTTTCTATATATCCCTTTCGGGCCATCTCCCTTGCGATGTTGGGTTTTCCTACGAAGTCGCCCTTCATTCTGGGCAGGATTTCTTCAAGATTCAGGTCATATCCCATCTCCCTCAGCTCATCAAGGAGCCTGACATTTCTGTCGTGTCTCCTTTTTCTGAGTTCAGAGCATGTCCTTATAATCTCTTCATTGTCAGGGTCAAATCCATATCCGAGAAGATGTATCTCATATGATTTCCCATCATGTTCATATTTCGTGCTGAACTCAACGCCCGGCACTCCCTTGATTTTGGCCGCCTCGCAAGCTGCAAGGAATTCCTTGATGCCATCGATTCCGTCATGATCCGTCAGAGATATGACATCATATTCTTCGTCAACGAATTTTCTGACCAGTTGTCCGGGACTTAAGGCGCCGTCAGAATAGTGGGAATGCATATGGTAATTGCATTTATATGTATCCATTCTTCGACCTTCTTTATCTGAGTTCGGCAACGCCTACAAAAGGCAGATTTCTGAATTTCTGATTGTAGTCAAGACCATATCCGATAACAAAGAGGTCATCAATCTCGAATCCATTGTACTTAGGACTTACGGGAGCTCTTCTTCTTGAAGGCTTATTAAGCATTGAACATATCTCAACGCTCTTTGCACCCTTTCCTTTGAAGTAGTCGAGAAGTTTGAAAAGCGTAGTTCCCGTATCTACGATATCTTCGATGATAAGGACATTCTTTCCTGTAACATCTCCTGCGACATCCTTCTTGATGGTAACTACTCCCGTGGTATCGGTTCCCTGATAGCTGGATGCCTCTATGAAGTCGACTTCCATGTCAAGGTCGATTTCCTTCATGATATCGGCCATCCAGAGCAGGGCTCCCCTTAAGGTACCGACAAGATATACCGATTCTCCCTTGTAGTCTTCAGTTATCATTTTGCCGACTTCCTTTGCCTTTTTTCTGATCTGCTCTTCGTTGAATAAAATCTTTCCTACTGTTACATCCATCTCACTGCCTCCTAAATGTTTTCAGTACTGTTTTCATCAGTTTTTACTTCCTGGGAAGGTTCTTCTTCTACATTAAATTCCACATTTTCAACCAGATTCTCCGCTTTAAAGGAACCCGAATAATCCTCAGCCTTCTCCCCCATCCAATAGGTGTCCAGGATATCGCTCAGGTGCCATATGATATAGATCCACAGCACGAGGTCGTCCAAAAATCCGAAGGGGAATAACACCGGAGGTATCAGATCCACCGGAAGGACCAGATATATGAGGCCGAATATGACCAGAGCCTTCTTTTTCTTGGGCACATTCTTGTCCTTCATCATTGCCACGATGGCTTTTAATCTTCTTGTAAAAAATCTGAGGCCTAAAAAATTCATCGCTATTCCTCTAATAATCTGTCAAATTCCAAAAGCAGTTTGTCATAGCCGGTTCTCTTAAGAGCCGATACCGGTATGGTAATGTCATCGGGCTCAAGTTTAAGAGCTTTTCTGATCAAAGCGGTGTTTTTACCTAATTCATTTCTGGATACTTTATCAGCCTTCGTTAAGACTACAAGTCCATCGAGGCCAAAGTACCTGAGATATTCGTACATCTGAAGATCCTGCTTCGAAGGCTCATGCCTTATGTCGATGAGCTGCACCACGATCTTGAGATTCTCACGGTTTTCCAGGTATTGTTCCATCATGGCTCCCCAGCCTTCCGTAAGGGATTTTGATGCTTTGGCATATCCGTATCCCGGAAGGTCTACGATCCTGAAAGTATCGTTAATCCTGTAGAAATTGATGGTCCTGGTCTTTCCGGGAGAACCGGATACCCTAGCCAAGCTCCTTCTGTTCGTAAGGAGGTTCAGAAGCGAACTCTTGCCAACGTTGGATCTTCCTGCAAAAGCTATCTCTATCAAATTGTCTTCCGGATACTGTGACGGTTTAACTGCTACAGCTTCCAGTTCGGCTTTCTTAATTATCATTTTTCTTGTCAAATGCATGATCCAGAGTCTCTCTGGCCATGGAAAGATATACAAAATTGATCTGCTTGCTTATATTAGAGGGTATCTCATCAACGTCCGCCTTGTTATCCTTAGGAAGAAGTATGGTTCTGATACCTGCTCTGTATGCAGCGAGCACCTTTTCCTTAATTCCACCTACAGGAAGCACTTTGCCTCTTAAGGTGATCTCTCCCGTCATGGCAATGTCCTTCTTAACGGGGGTACCCGTAAGAGCGGACATAACGGAGGTGAACATGGTAACTCCGGCGGATGGGCCGTCCTTTGGAACGGCTCCCTCAGGTACGTGAACGTGGATGTCCTTGTTCTTGTAAAAGTCCTTCTCAATGCCATATTCATCAGCAATGGACCTTATATATGTGATCGCAGCCTGAGCGGATTCCTGCATCACGTCTCCCAGCTGTCCGGTAAGCTGTATCTTGCCGGTGCCGGGAACCACCTGAGTTTCTATGGAAAGCGTATCTCCTCCCACCTGAGTCCAGGCCATACCCATTACGGTACCCACTTCCGACTCGCCTTCTACGGTGTCGAAGTGATATCTCTTCTTACCGAGGTAAGATTCCAGATTACCTGAAGTTATTTTAAAGGACGTTCCCTTCTTGGTAACGATCTTTCTCGCAACCTTTCTCGAAAGATTTCCGATCTCACGCTCCAGATTTCTGACTCCGGATTCTCTCGTGTAATAGTTAATAAGGTCTCTTAAGGCCCTTTCCGAGAAATTGATATTTCTTGGTTTCAGTCCGTTTGCCTTGAGCTGTTTACCGATGAGATAATTCTTTGCGATATTGACCTTCTCATCTTCAGTATATCCTGAAAGCTCTATGAGCTCCATTCTGTCGAGAAGCGGTCTCGGAATGGTATCCGTGCTGTTCGCCGTAGTTATGAACATGACCTTCGAAAGGTCGAAGGGAATGTCAAGGAAGTGATCGGTGAAGTCCTTGTTCTGTTCAGGGTCAAGTACCTCAAGAAGAGCATCCGCAGGATCTCCCTTAAAGTCTGCTCCGATCTTGTCGACCTCATCGAAAAGGAACAAGGGATTGTTAGCTCCGCAGTCCTTGATATTTGTGATGATTCTTCCGGGAATGGCGCCTATATACGTCCTTCTGTGTCCTCTGATCTCAGCCTCATCTCTTACTCCGCCAAGAGACATTCTGGTAAATTCCCTTCCTGTTGCTCTGGCAATGGATTTAGCTATGGAAGTCTTACCGACTCCCGGAGGACCTACGAGACAGATTATAGGGCCTTTGATGGCCTTGTTTAAGTGAATGACAGCCAGGTATTCCAGAATCCTTTCCTTGACCTTTTCCATACCATAGTGATCCTCGTTCAGGATCTTTTCGGCCTTCTTTAAGTCAGCATTTACCTTGGTAGAATGATGCCAGGGAAGTCCGATGATGGTCTCCACATAGTTTCTGATGACAGAAGCATCTGCAGAGTTCGGTCCCATCTTGGTAAACTTGGATATCTCTCTTCTTACCTTGTCCTTGTACTTCTCTTCAAGTCCTATCTTGTCCAGTTCTTCTATCCAGCGAGCCGCCTCTGCCTGAGCTTCCTCACCGAAGCCAAGCTCGTCCTGGATTACCTTCATCTGCTCATGAAGGAAATATTCCTTCTGATTCTTTTTGATGCTGTCCTGAACTTTCTCATTGAGATCGAGTTCAAGTCTTAAGATCTCGTTTTCTTCTGTAATGATACGGTTTAAATGTTTCAGTCTTTCCTTGACGTCCAGCTCCTCAAGTATCTCCTGCTTCTGCTGGATCTTGATTCTGAGCTGCATTGCTACGGTATCGCAAAATATTTCCGGATCTTCAATGCTCTGGGCAAGCTCGATGGCGCCCTGCTTGATATCAGCAAGATCTACATACTCGTCGAATCCGTAAAGTACAAGTCTTGTAAGAGCCTGCACTTCAAGGTCTGCCGGATCGGCCTTTATGCTTTCGACCTCTTCAGCCATTACCTTAAAATACGGATCCCCGGGGCTTACCGATACAGCCTTTGCCCTGTAAAGGCCATCTACAAGCACTCTCACTACGTCCCCCTGGATCTTAAGCATCTGCTTGACCTTTACTACTGTACCCGTGTGATAAAAATCATCCTTGGTGGGAATGATAACATTCTCATCCTTTTGAGGCGCGACAAAGAGAAGCTTATCCTCTGCCATGGCAGCCTCTAAAGCCTTTATGGATTTTTCTCTTCCAATATCAAAATGTAAAACGGTCCTTGGATACACTATAAGTCCCCTTAAAGGTATGCAAGGCATCATTATTTTTTCACTCATATCCTATCTATCCTTATGAAACTTTGTTTAATTCTTTTTTTGTTATCAGTTTCGGCTCTGCTCCATTAAGAACAGTATCTTCAGTAATCACAACTTTACAAACATCTTTGTTTGAAGGAAGATCAAACATTATGTCTCTCATGAGGCTTTCCATGATAGAACGGAGACCTCTCGCTCCGGTCTTTCTCTCGCTGGCCTTATCTGCCACCGCCTTGATGGCTTCGTCGGTGATCTCCAGTTCTACCTTATCCATCTTAAAGAGGGTCTCATACTGTTTGACAAGAGCATTCTTAGGTTCAGTCAGAATCTTTACAAGAGCATCCGGTGACAAAGGATCAAGGGCTACAACTTCAGGAAGCCTTCCTATCAGTTCAGGGATAAGCCCGTATTTCATCAGATCTTCAGGCTGTACCTTTGAAAGGACAGTCTGATCCTTATCCTTCTTGCCAACTTCGGAATTAAAACCGATGACCTTGGCATTCATTCTTCTCTGAATGATCTTATCCAGCCCATCGAAGGCTCCTCCGCAGATAAAGAGGATGTTAGTAGTATCTATTGGAATGAACTCCTGCTGTGGATGCTTACGTCCTCCCTGAGGAGGTACATTGGCAATGGTTCCTTCGAGGATCTTAAGGAGAGCCTGCTGTACTCCCTCTCCGGAAACATCTCTTGTGATGGAAACGTTTTCGGATTTTCTCGCGATCTTATCTATTTCATCCACATAGATTATGCCCTTCTGAGCTCTTTCCACATCCCAATCAGCTGCCTGGATCAATCTTAAAAGAATGTTTTCCACGTCTTCTCCCACATAGCCGGCTTCCGTGAGTGAGGTAGCGTCTGCTATGGCGAAAGGCACGTTAAGTATCTTGGCCAAGGTCTGGGCAAGGAGTGTCTTACCTGAACCGGTAGGTCCGATAAGGATGATGTTGGATTTCTGAAGCTCCACATCTCCTCCCATGTCCAGGTTGCGTATTCTCTTGTAATGATTGTAAACTGCTACCGCAAGAGCTTTTTTGGCTT
>JAEEGL012223758.1_pt1 | contig 10207 bp, 7 predicted proteins | sample 9134231 | NCBI WGS metagenome assembly JAEEGL01 (sample SAMN16246548, study PRJNA631951) | gut metagenome | biome: gut microbiome; feature: rumen; material: fiber-attached | host: Bos | place: Iran: Karaj | collected 2018-10 | reverse complement strand
TCTAATATCTCTCTCTGCTTTTATTAATAAACCTTCATATAATTTTAAACCATTTGTATCATTTGGATCATTATTATTATAATAATTATTTTTTTCTTCTTCTTTTTTACATTTTTCTTGAAATTTTTCTTCTGCTTTTATAAAAATTATTGTTTCAATTGAAATTTTAATATAGTTTATTATTTCTGGAATTGGTAATTTATTTAAATATTCTTTCTCTTTATTTAATTGTTTCTCTTCTATATTATCTATCTATATTTATTTTTTTTAAATTACTTCATCTGATTTTCGTATCTTAACATCAAAGTATAAATCAATTAATTGACTTTTAATTTCGCATATTGACATAAAATAAATATTATTATTAAATTTTAAAATAATTATTAAAATAAAATAATATAAATTAATTGTATTATATTCTCCATTAATTCAAATTTAATATTTTTTTCAAAAAATAAACAACAAAAGCTATTAACAAATAATTTAACAATTATTAACATAAATAAAAAAATCAATTATAAAAACCATAAAATAAAAAAAAAAATAAAAATTAAAAAATCAATAAAAAAAAATAATAAAAATAAATATTAAAACCATAACAAATGTCAGAACCAAGATATCTAGAAGACACATATAAAAAACGTGAAGAAGCAGTAGATCGTATGATGGCAGAAATAGAACAAGAACGTGACGAGAAGGATCATTTACAAAGATTTGGTTTTTTTAGTATACCATACCCAGCAGTAATAGGAGATAAAAAATATTCAACAAATGATTATCAAAACCACAAAGTAGAAGATCATAAAGTAATAACAGAAAAAAGAGGAATATATACAAATCCATTAAAAGTAGGAAAAGCAAATGATGTATATTTTAATAAAATAGAAGGACCAGATGAAGAAGGATTAGAAAAATTAAAAGAATTAAATAAAAAAGATCATGAAGATTTAATGAATAAAGTAGCAGAATTAAAAGAAAAAAAATCAGAAAGACCAAATTTTAAACCATCAGGACCACAAGAATTTAAAGGTTTTTATAATCCTGATGAACCATTTCCAATTCCAGAAGGAACTTTAACAATTGAACCAGATAAAAAAAGATTTATTGGTGAAGGTCAAAAAGTAATTACTGAAAAAAGAGGAATATTTACTAGACCAACTAAAACAGGTAAAATACCAAATGATTATTTTTCTTATCCTATTTATGAAGATGATATGATTGAAAAACTTAAACAAATGACTAAAGAAGATATTGAAAATAAAATTAATAATGTTAAAGCTGGGAAAGAAAGTAAAAATTTTCAAAAACCTTTTCAACCTGCATCTTTAAAGAAATGTGATCCTTTTTTTAATAATACACAAACTTATGGTTTGTATACTCCTGAAGAACAAGAAATGTTAATGACTGAATATAAAAATTTTAAAAAAAATGGTGTTCCTAAATATCAGAAAAAATTACCTAAAAATGCTTTAAAACATTTACAACCTTTTAAACCATCTACTTTAGTTTTTAGTGGAAGAGATGGATTATTTAATGATGATTTATATAAATTACCTGAATTAGAAGAAGTTAAAAAACCTAATATTCCTATTAGAGAAATTAGAGAAATGGAAAAAAAAAATGCTAGAGTTCCTTTTGCTTATAATAAATTAATGAATCAAACTCATTTTTCACCTAGTATTACTTCATTTACTTTTAATCTTAAAAGAGAATTTCCTAGTGTTAAATTTTATTAATTTTTCAATATATCTTTTTTTTTAATATAATTTTTAATTTTTTTTAAAGTTAAGTTTATGATTTAAAATTTGTTTTTTTTTATTAATTTTTATTATTATTATACTTTTATATAAATTAAAAACAATTTTTTCTTATATTTTAAAAATATATTATTATTTCAGTATATTGTTAAATTTTATTAATTGGAAATTTTTCTTCAAGAATTATTAAGATTAACTACAACATTAATATTATTTATACAAGTACCAAAAGTATATAAAACTTCATCTTGATATTTATTTAACATATTTTTTTCATCTTTATTATTTATACATTCAGAATTATCAAAAGGTAAATTATCATCTAAATATATAGGCATCATTGCCATATCTTTTTGATTTATAAATTTCATTGAAAATATAGATGTATCTTCTCTTGAAATTATTGGAATTTCAAATCTACTACTATTAAAATCAAAATTTTCTAATATATTATTTTGTAAACCTAGTTTATGATTCATTTATATTAATTATAAAAAATTATTTATTAATTTTTAATTTTAATGGAGTGTAAATAAAGATAAGGAAAAAAAATATAATAATACCAAAAATAAATAATAATAATTATTAGAATAATATTTAGAATAAAATTTATTGTTTTCCTATTTTATATGAATCAATTTTAATAAATATTTTAAAAAATAATATATATTATAGATATTTTATTACTTAACTTCTTTGGAGTAAAAATATTGATTATTTATCTTATAAATTAAAAGATGTTAATAAAATTAATAAATAGATCATTTAATGAATTTATTATGAATTTAATATTTAAAATTTAAATTATAATCATTTGTATTTTTACTTAATTTAAAAAAATATATAAGAATTATTGTATATTTTTGTAGAATCTTCTATAATTAAAAAAGTAATAAATAAAAGTCTTTTTGTTTATATAATTAAATAAAAAAAGTTAATAGTCCATATAATTAAACTATGACCTTTTTTTACTCTTTCAAAAAATTGAAAAATGTTTTTTATAATTTAACCCTTTTTATCTTATATTTAACATTTTCTAACTTGTTGAAAAAAAAATTATAATTTTTTTAAAAAACCCTTATATATTAAATCATTAAATTGGGAGTTTAAATAATAATATTATAATCATAATTTGATTTAAATAACATAAATGAAATATATTTTATTATTATATTATTTAATGAATAAAATTATATAAATTAACATAATGACTAAAAAATAAATCACATAAAAAAAAATGTAAAAAAAATAATTAATTAATAAATAAATTAATTTAATTAAAAAAAATAATTAAAAAAATTAAACAAACAATAAAAATAAACTTAAAACTGTTTTTTTACATATTTTTTATAATTTAATAATTTAAAATTTTATATAAACATATAATATTTAATAATGAATTGAAGATGACATTTTTTGAAGTTGATCTAAATAATTTTGTAATTCAGTTGAATCTAATTTATTTTTTAAACTAGGAATAAGTGAAAAAGCTTCTTCAGCACTTGTAGGTAATAAATCAATTAATTGAGCTTCTTCAAAAGAACTTAATTTCCTTTCTGGTTTCCATAAAAGATTTCTTAAATAATAAGCTTTTGTACTTAATTTTTCATTAGAATCTGGAACACCATATTTATTAAATCTTTCAATATATGCTTTTGTTTGTCCTAAAATTGGATTTATTTCAGATTCATTTAATAAAGAATCTTTTCCTTTTAAAATTGCAAATAATTGAAAATTTGTACAACTTTCACATTTTTCAAATTCTTTATCTAATTTAAATGAATTTGTTTCAATATCCATCATATCATCCATTATTTTATTAAATATAATAAAATATTAAAAATTTGAATTTTTCAATGTTTAAATATTCAAAAATTTTATTATAATTTTTTAAAAAATAAAAAAAAAAAAAAATATAAACAACTAAAAAAAAAAGCAAATTTAAAAAATTATTAACAATAATATATCATAAAAAAAATTTTATTAAACAAAATTATCAGCACATATTAACATTTCTAAATAAGAAGCAGCAATTCCTCCTTCAGTAATTTTTTGTTTAATAATTTCAATTGGTATTTCTGAATTTAAAGGCATATCAACTAATTGAAAAATTAATTTAGCAAAAAAATCACCTAAAATTTTAATAACTTCTCTTCCATTTTTTATATTATCTTCTTCACTTCCAATAGTTCTCTTTAAAGAAGCAACACTTAAATCATAAACTTCATAAAAAGATAATTTACCATTTTTATCAGTATCAATAATTTTTAAAAAAAGTTCAATTTTTTCTTTTAAATCTTTACTATTTAATGTAATAAATCCTTTAAAATATTCTTCCCAATTTAAACATTTATTTCCACATAAATTAAAAGCTCTAAATATTTTATTAGCTAATTTCATTCCTTGAGAATTAATTTGTCTACTACAATTATAAAAAGTTTCAAAGTCAATTCCACATTCAACTTTTTCTAAATTTTTACTATATGAAACACAATATTTTAATAAAGTTTTAAATAAAATGAAAATTTCATAAAATTGTCTTCTTTGTAATTTTGGATATTCTTCAAGTACTTTTGGTATATTATATGATATTAAATCTGGATAATTTTTTTCTACATGAAAATCTGCTCTGTATTCATAATTTGCTTTGAAATCAAATATTTCTTGTTTTAATCTATCTTTTGGTTTTAATCCATAAAATTTTACTTTGTCAAATTCTCTTTCTAAATTTATTTTTTTTGATTTTGGTAAATTTATATCAAAATTCACTTTTATTTTTTCTCTCTCTCCTCTAATTTTATTATATTGTTTTATTAAATATTCTAAATCTTTTAATTTTGTTTCATCTTTTTGTTTTGAATTGAATTTTTTTATTTTTTTATTTTGAATTTTTGTTAATTTATTTATTTTTTTTGTCATAAGATTATTATGAAAATTTGCATAAGTTTTATATTTTGAAATGTCTAATGTTTCTTTTAATAATTTAATTTGAGTTCTTTTTTCATCTTTATCACTATAATAATAATATATTTCATCATCTTCTATATTATCTTTTCCAAAAGTAAATGATTGATTTAATAAATATTTTTTCTTTTTTTTAATTATTTTAAATTTCTTTTTTGGTGTTTTAATATAATTAGTTGAGTCTTCTTTTTTTAATTTTAAATTTTTTATTTCTTGTTCATATTCTTCATTATAATAATTAATCCCTTTAAAATTCCATATAAAAGATACAATTAAAGAATTTTCGTTTTCTGGAATATCAATTAAATCATTTATATTAGTTCCATCAGTTAAAAAAATATATTCTAATTTATTTCTTGTATGTAATAAATTTGCACATTCACTTAAAAAATATTTATATATTCTAAATCTTTCTTTAATATTCATTTTATTTAATAATTCTAATTTTGGAATTTCAATAAAAATTCCTTTTACAAAATTATGAGAAAATATTAATGTTCCATCTAAAATTACATAAACTTTTTTATATCCTGGTTTATTTGAAATAAATTTTTCTTTTGATAATGTTGATAAATAATTATTAATTAATTTTTTTGTATTTTCACCTGGAAGAAATTTCTTATTTTCATTTTTTAATAAGTCTTTAATTTCTGTTTTTAATTTTTCAGGAATTTTTTTGTTTTCTTCTGAAAGAAAATAAATATCATTTTTTAAATTTAAAAAATTCCTTATGTTTAATTTATATAAGTTTAAATTACTTAATTTTAAATTTCTTTTTCCAGATTTAACATTCATTTTATTTTTAGATTTATTTGATTGATTATTTGAAAAAGAATGAAAATAAGTTGTTTGAGTTAAATTTCCATTTTTTGTTAAATTATTACCTAAAATATCTCTTGATAAATTAGAAAAAGATGTATTATTAGAATTGTAATATTTATATTTTTTTTTGATTGAATTTTTAAATGAAATATAACTTGATAATTTTTTTTCTGAAAGTTTTTTTATTTTAGAAGTAGATAATTCAGGAAATAAATTTTTGTCATTTCTTTTATTATAAAAATTAATTCCAGTTTGAAAATATTTTTTTTCTAAATTATCATAATAATCTTTTAATTGACTCATATTTGAAGAAGAGGAATATTCAGATTTTGCATAATTATGTTTATGAATTAATTTAATAGGTGTTTCATTTTTTTTTTCTTTATCTTTATTTATATATAAATCTAAATTTAATATTTCACTTTCTTTAGAAATATTTTTAATATCATTTTCTATTTTTGTTGATAATTCTGTTCCTTTTAAAATTAATTTTTCTTTTATTGGTGATTCAAATTTCATAAAATTCCTTATATAACTTATATTTTTTTGATTTTTATTTAAAATATTATTATTTATATCTACTTTATTATTATTAATTTTATTATATCTAAATGGAAAAATATTATTTGGAATATAAAACATTTCTTTTTCATTTTCATCTTTATCATTTCTTTTCTTCAGCATTAACAATTATATAATAATAATAAAAATAAAAAATGATATAATTAAATTATTATTTTATTTTTCATTATAATTTTTATTTTTTAAAATTTCAAAAAAAAAAAAACCAAAAAAACAAAAATTTTAAAAACAACAAAAAGACTTTTGATTATCAGTCTTAACAATCATAGTATTTAAATTAACTCCTTTAAATTGATTATCCTTAGTTAAATTATACTTATTTAAATAACTCAAAGTACTTTTTTCAAACAATTCATTAATATCAATATTATCTTTAGCACTAGTTTCAAAGAACATAATTCCATATTTTTCACTAATATTTTTTCCTTCATCATAACTAACACTTCTATTATCATTTAAATCAATTTTATTTCCAACTAAAAATTTTAAAACATTTTCTTTTGCATATTTCTCAATTTCATTTAACCATTTTTCAATATGTTCAAAAGTCTCTCTTTCAGTAATATCATAAACAATTACAATAGCATTTGCTCCTCTATAATAAGAAGTTGTTATTGATTTAAATCTTTCATGTCCTGCAGTATCCCAAATTTGAATTTTTATCTTTTGATTATTTAATTCTATATCTTTTGATTTAAAATCTACTCCTATTGAATTAACTAATGATGCGTTAAATTCGTTTTCTGTGTAACGAAGTATTATACTTGATTTTCCTACTCCTGAATCTCCCAGTAAGAGAATTTTAAAAAGTTGATCACTATATTTTATTATATAGACATTTTTATAATTTTTGTTTTTTACTAGTCTGGAGATAATGGTTCCATTATTTTTTTTTTCTTTTTTTCTTTTTTTTATTTTGAATAATTTTATATATTTGTTTTATTTATTTATTTATTTATTTTATATTATTTTTTGGGTTTTTTTTTATATTTTTTTATTAAAGTCATTTTTGAATTGAAAAAAAATTTTTATATTTTTCAATAAAATACTAAATAAATAAGTTTTTGAAAATAATTAACTTAATAAATACAAAAAAAAAATAAATCTAAACTTCTTTATTAATAATTTGTTGTTTTCTAAAATTATCAGCCAATTCATAAATGAATTTATAAGCCTCATCTCCTAAATCATTTCTAAATTCACTTTCAACAAAAAAAGTAAAACTTTTTTTAACATTATTATAAAAATTTTTATTTTTTCCAAATAAATGAGCAATATGAAATCCAGTAGCTTTTTTACATAAAATTTCCATTTTATAATTTTTACAATATTCAATAGGTTTTTTCCCATATTTATCTTTAATAAAAGGAGAAGCATAATTTAAAAATAAAAAAACAACAGATTCAAAATTATTATTTATAATAGCTAAATGTAAAGAAGAATAACCAACTTGATCTAAAGAATCAACATCAGCACCATAAGAAACAATTTTTGATATTAATTGATAAAGATTTCTTTTTGAAGCCCAATGAAGAGGAGTTTGTTTAAAAATATCATAATATAATACTAAAAATTTATAATCATCTAAAATTGAATTTGCTTTTTCTAAATCTTTCATTTTTATACTTTTTATTAATTGATTAAAATAATATTCATATTTTTCTGGTTCATTTATTGGATATTTTGTATATAAATCATTTAAAGTTATTGATAATCTTTTAAAATGAGATGCTGCTTTAATTAAACATTTTTTCAAACGAGATAAAATTTCTTCTTTTGAACGCTTTTTTTTTTCTTTATTTATATTTGTATTTCTTGCTAAATTTAATACTGTTAATGCTTTAAATGCTTTAAATTCTTCTTTTTCTTCTTCTTCTTTTTTTATTCCTAATTCTTTTAATATTTCATTTTCACTTTTTATTATTATTTTCTCTTGAAATGGATATCTAAATTTAGGAGCAAAATTTCTTTTTGGGATTAAACAAAAAGAATTATCAAATAATTTATTATTATCTATTTTTAGTGATTCACATAATTTTTTATTTTCTTCTATTATTCCTTTTGGTAATCCTGTAAATTTTTTTGGTAAAATTGGATGATTATCAATAATAAAGGGATATTTTATTCCTGTTAAAGGTCTATTAAAATGTTTTTTTTTTATTTTATCATTTCTTTGATTTAAAATATTATTAGAAAGAGTCATCTTTTTTTTATTGGTATATTCATTATTTGGATTTTTAATTATTTCTTTTGATTGTGATAAAAATGAGGTATAATTTGAAGAAATTTGATTTGTTTTATATTTTTTTTTATTTCTATGTTTATTTGATGATGATGTTGTTGTTAATGGACGCTTTAAATTTTGATTTTTTTCTTTTGATGAATTATTATTTGATGATCCTAATATCTTTTTATTAATTTTTTTTGAATATTCCCTATTTGATAATTCATTTATTAATAATATATTTCTAAAACTTGGTATTTTTGGTTCAAAATTATTTAATTCTGATAAAAAAATGTTTTTTGATTTTTTCAATTTCATTTTTATTTTTAGTATATTTTCATATTAATTAATATATTATAATAAAAATTGAAATTGAAAATAAAATTTAATTTAATCAAAATAAATTATTTTAAAAATATTAATAATTATATTTTTTAATAATATTATTTATTATTTATAATTTTTTCCACATTTTGAACATTGTTTAATTTTAATTGAATATACTGTTTTACATTTATCACAAGTCCATTGAACATCATTTTTACATTTTTTACATTTACCATCTTTAATATCAGAACTATTACATACATAACATATTATATAATTTTTATCTCTTGTTACATAACAATTAGTACAATATTTAGATGAATTTTCATTTTGAACTCCACATTTTTTACAAACCCAATGATCATTATTTTGTTTTTGAGTTTCACTTTGTTTTTTATTATTTTTCTCATTTGTTGTTTTATTTTTATCTTTGGAATTATGAGAAGAAATTGTTTTATCTTTATTTTGATTATTTGTATTTTTTGATTCATTTTTATTTTGTTTATCTTTTGATTTATTTTTATGATTTGATTGATTATTATTTTGATTATTATTTTCTATTTTATCATTAATTTTACTATTTTCTAATATAATTTGAAAAGTCTCATCATCTACAAAATTATCTAAAACATGAATATTATTATCATCTATTTTATTTTGTTTATTATTTTTTTTACTGTTATTATTATTATTATTATTATTATTATTATTATTATTATTATTATTATTATTATTATTATTATTATTTAATTGTTTTGAATTCATACATTTTGTCCCACATATTTTACATAATTGATCAATTTCTAAATTCGTTTTACAACCACAAGCTCTACAAACCCATTTTTTTATCTCATTAACTTGAGATGAATTATAATTTTTAGCCTCCATATAATTTACAAAATCTCTTTCTTCTTTACTTAATAAATTATGGTCAATTTTTTTTAATTCTTCATATTTAATTTGATTCATTTCTTTAATTGTATTATTAACTGTACCACATGCAGTACAAGTATCATTTTTCATATTATTAATGCATGTACAAATATTACAACTCCATTCATTTTCATCAAGTACTAAATTTTCTAATTGTTTATTATAAATTTGTTGTTTATCTAATTTTATTGCATTATTTAATTTATTATTAAAAAATGTTTCATCTATATCAAATAAAGGTAATTTTTTTAATTTATTTTCTTCATATTCACCATATATTAATGCAACTGGTTGATATTTATTTAATATAAAATTACTAATTATATCTTTCCAAGAAGAATAATTTTTTGTTATTTTATCATCATAAAGTATAAATTTTTCTAAATTAGGTGAAAAAAATAAACAAATATAATGAGAACTCCAATATAAAATCATTCCTAAAAAATATAATTTTGTATCTTTTTTATAATCATATAAATCTTTTACATTAAATTCTCTTCCTATCATTATATATAAATAACATAAATCTTCCATTTTTAAATCTGATTTATCAAAACCTAAATTTATTATAAAATATTTTCCTATTGAATCACAGACT
>JAEEGL012150738.1_pt1 | contig 10207 bp, 8 predicted proteins | sample 9134231 | NCBI WGS metagenome assembly JAEEGL01 (sample SAMN16246548, study PRJNA631951) | gut metagenome | biome: gut microbiome; feature: rumen; material: fiber-attached | host: Bos | place: Iran: Karaj | collected 2018-10 | reverse complement strand
TCATGGCTGATGTCCATGTCCTGACAGCAGTCGTCTCGCACGGTGGCCGCGAAGCAGTATCCCTGCTCGCCGACGCGATGACCACCACCGAGCAGCCGCGCCCCCTGCTTGATGGCACGCTCCACCTTCTCGGTGACACTTTCCAGCGCACGCTGTTCTACCAGCGGACCCATGTCGACGGTCTCGTCCTGGCAGGGGTCGCCCACCTTCACGGCGCTCATCTTCTTCACCAGGATGTCGGTAAATGCTTTCTTTACCTCTTTCTGTACGTAGACGCGTTCGGCGTTATTACAGATCTGACCGTTGTTGCCAATTCGGCTGTCCACAATCCACTGTGCGGCACGCTCCAGATCGGCGTCCTTCATGACGATGGCAGGAGCCTTTCCACCGAGTTCCAGCGAAACTTTCGTGATGTTCTTAGAGGCAGCAGCCATGATGCTCTCACCGGCAGCGACAGAGCCTGTAACTGAGACAATATCAATCTTAGGACTTCCTGCCATCTCGTTGCCAATGACGCTTCCCTTACCGGTCACGATATTGATGACGCCTGCGGGCAGACCGCTTTCAGCCACCACCTTGGCGAACTCTGTGCAGTTCTCTGGTGTGAGCTGTGAAGGCTTGATCACGATGGTACAGCCAGCAATTAAAGCGGCACCAGCCTTACGGGCAATGAGGAAGAAGGGGAAGTTCCAGGGCAGGATGCCAGCTACTACGCCGATGGGTTTCTTCGTGAGCAGGATGGTCTCGTTGGGACGGTCACTTGGAATGATTTCACCTTCAATATGGCGGGCGAATGTGGCCATGTACTCGAAGTAGGCGATGGTGGCTCCCACCTCGATGGAAGCCCACGTGCGGGTCTTACCCTGCTCACGCATAATAATCTCGGTGAACTCCTGTTCGCGAGCCTTGATGCCTGCGGCAAACTTCAGCAAATACTGGGCACGCTCAATGGCGGGCGTCTTGGCCCAGGCTTTCTGGGCAGCACGGGCTGCATCCAGTGCGCGGTTCACATCCTCGATGGTGCCTTCCGGCTGGCGGGAGATTACTTCCTCAGTTGAGGGGTTCAACACGTCAATCCACTTGCCGTTCGAGCTTTCGCAGAACTGGCCATTGATGAACATCTGTAAGTTCTTCATAAGTTAAATTGTTTTTAAAGTTAGTTTGTTTGTTTGATGGCAAAGTTACGAAAAGATAATTAAAGCGCAAAGCTTTTTGTCATAAAATATAGTAATCTTCCAAATTTTATTGTTTATAGTAATGCTGGAAAACAGTGCTGTCGGTTGTCGCATCGGTGAATACCTCCAGCAATACAGGACGTGGGGACTCCATGGATAATAGCTGCTGGATGCCGTCGTTCATTTGTTGCATGTCGACCGCCTTCATGTAGAGGACTTTGTTCTGGAGGCAGATGCCTTCGGCACTGGTGCTGTGTTCTGCGGAAACCAACGGGTTGCGGGCAGCACTCTTCTCCAATCCTGGCAGCATGTTGAAGATGCCCCCCTTGCCATTGTTTAATAGTATGACGCGCAGGTTTCCCCGCAAGTTCTGATTCCAAAGGGCATTCTGGTCGTAGAAGAAGCTCAGGTCACCAATGATGCAGAAGACCTTTTCTTCCGTGACCAGCGAGTATCCGGCTGCTGTTGATAATGACCCTTCAATGCCATTTACACCACGGTTGCAGGACACGTAGTGACGGGCGTAGATGTTTGCCAGTCGGATGGCTGTGCTGTTGGCATAATGTACCCTGCCGCCGTTGAAATTCTCTTCGAAGTATCTCACGGCAGCCATCTGCGAGAACGGAGGAATGAAAGCGCGCCGAATATCCTCTTGATGCGAGAGGGCGGCATGCCAAAGTCCTGTAAACTCCGAGGTGTCCTGAAGCGTGAAGTCCGTTTCCTTGTATTCATCGAGGAAAGGTTCGTGAGTCAGGATATTGCTCAGGTTACACAAGACCGTCCATGCAGAGCCGTCGATGACCGCATCTACACACATGAACGTGTCGTGAATCTTTCCGTCTTCCGTTATTTCCCATACACGTTCAACCCCTTTGCGAAGGAATATCTTCAGTCGTTTGCTGACGATGGTGTCACCGCAGTAGAGCAGGAAATCTGGTAGGTAGCGGTCATCATCGCCAACGCGCTGAAGCACCTCGTCGAAGGCCGCTCCTCCCTGCGGATGGCTCAACGGCTCATAAAGCACCACGGCATGTTCTTTCAGCTTGTCGATGATGCGGACGAGTTCATCGTCAATCATCGTGTATTGCCCAATGACAATCATGGGCTTGCAGGCATGGCAGAAGTCTTCGGCCAGCCCGTTCTCTACGATGTCGGCAAAGATATTCGACGGTTCGCTCCATTCAATCATCCGCTCTTCAGGCAGTTCCCTTGTCTCGAAGAGGAACAGCGGTTCGCTGATGGGTACGTTGATTTGTACGGGCTTCCGCCGCCATGCAGCAATCAGTGCCTCGTTGACAAGCCTGTTGCAGTACCATCGTTCCTCGTCGTTGTGTGGTTCAGGCAGTGATACCGACGCACCGACAAACTGCCCGAAGGCTCCTGGCTGAGGCAGTGTCTGCCCGTCTAACTGGTCAATCCAATGTGCAGGACGATCGGCAGAGATGACAATCAGCCGTTGGTGTTGGTAGAAAGCCTCGGCCACAGCAGGAGCCAGGTTCAGCAGGGCTGTGCCCGAAGTAACGCATACCACAACCGGCTCGTCAAGTGCCTGTGCCATGCCCAGCGCATAGAAGCCCGCACTGCGCTCGTCAGTTACGGGATGACACGCAATGTCAGGACACTCGTTCAGATTATGCACGATGGGCGCATTGCGACTACCTGGGCATACTACTGTATGGCGTATGCCATGAGCCACAAGCAGTGCTGTCAGTATGTTGACGTTCTCTTTGTTGCTATACATACTTCTCAGTTCTCAGCTTTCAGTTATCAGTTGTCTCATGGTCTGCATCTTAGCTTCTGTTTCCTGCCATTCCTGTTCCATCTGGCTGTCCTTCAACAGCCCTCCACCGGCATAGAGATGGTATTCATCGGCCAGGATTTGCATGCATCGGAGCGAAACGTAAAGATGAGTTTCTCCGTTCAGCCCGAATGGTCCCATGAAACCGCTGTAATACTGTCGGGGCGTATGTTCGTTGTCGACAATGAAATCGAATGCTTTGCGCTTGGGCAGTCCGCAGACAGCCGGGGTGGGGTAGAGTGCTTGGAGCAGGGTTCCTACGCGCGCGTTATTTAATAAGGTGAAAGTGAAGTCGCTGCGCAGATGTACCAGGTTGGCAGCACGCACGGTTCGTGGGCCTTCTTCCTTGAAGTCGATGGCAAATTGCTCCAGGCAGTCGGCAATATAGCTGGCCACGTAACGCTGCTCCTGTATGTTCTTCGTCGACCACCGTGCTGTTTCGCCTTCACCGTTCAGTTCGTCGCCCTGCAGCTGCATGGTGCCCGCCAAGGCAACGGTATGCCACTCATTGCCGTTGCCATCAAGCAGAATCTCGGGGGTGGCCGTCAGCCAGTAAGTGCCATCGGGCAGGGCTGCCAGGGCAATGAACAGCCGGGGATAGAGCGCACAGGCTTTCTGGAAAAGATGCAGGGGGCTGCTAGTCTCGTTTCTTTTGATGGTCCTGCAGCGTGCCAGGACAATCTTGCTGAAGTGTCCCGCAGCAATCTGCTCGTGGAAACGGGTGAAGTCGGAAAGGTAGGAAGAGGTCAGTTGAGCGTTGATGGTTCTTTCTGAGGAAAGCTTCCCCACCTGAACGCTTTCCTTGGAAAGGCTTTTGCACTCTAAACGCTTAACCTCGTCTGCCCTGATTACCCAGATGGGCTGTTCGTCGGTTATTTGGAAAGGAGCCACGACAAAGCCCCTGACCTTGTCTAACTCCGTACATGACTTTAGCCGCAGGGGTTCGCCCGACGTCTGTTCTACGAGTGTGCAATGGCTGGCATGCGGCAACCGATAGATGGCAAAACAGTTCATCGCTTTCACTTATCACTTCTTTTGATGATATAGTTCGTCACCCGCACTGTTGAGATCAGGTCGCCTGCCGTGTCCTTGATTTCCACCTGCCACACATGGAGCGTCGTGCCCTTGTGCTGTAGTCGGGCAAAAGCCGTTACGCAGTCGCCCTCGGCCACTGCCTTCACATGGCTTCCGCTGACCTCTATGCCCACACAGGCACAGCCTGGGCAGAGGGCCGAAGACCCCACACCAGCCACGTTCTCGGCCAGTGCCAGTGAGGCGCCGCCGCTGAGAAAGCCGAATGGCTGGCGATTGCGCTCATCGACGTGCATACGGGCCATACAAGTATCATCCTCGGGTGTGGAGATGAACTCCATCCCGAGGGCGGTACTTAGATTGGGCTTATCGTTGATAATCTGATTGATGCTGTCTACGTTCATTCACTCATCACTTAAACAGCGAATATTCCTTGATTCCCCATGCCAGGGCACTGGCACCCAGCACGTCGCGCTCACGGTCGTCGATGCTGGAGCGCAGGAACTTGACCTTGCCCTTGATGTTATGGTACACATGATTCTCAAATTCCTCGTAAGCCGGGTCGAACAGCCAGTGGCCGGCGTTGGAAATACCACCTGTGAAGATGATGGCTTCCGGGTCGAGAACCGAGGCATAGTTGGCTACTGAAATGCCCAGCACCACGCCTGTACGGCGATAGACCTCGATGGCCATTTCGTCGCCCTGTTCGCAGCAGTCTACGATGGTCTTGGGGGTGAGTTCTTCGAGTGATCGCATCAGTGAGGGAGCGTCGCTTTCGGCCATCAGTTCCTTGGCGGTGGCAATGATGCCTTTCTGTGCCACGTAGGCTTCCATGCATCCTCGCCGTCCACAGCCGCACTCCCTGCCGTTGTCAACTATGCAGGTGTGGCCTATCTCGCCTGCAAAGCCCTCATTGCCCAGATGCACCTTGCCATCGGTGAAGATACAGCTTCCCACACCGTGTCCCAGCGTCATGATGATGAAGTTCTTCATGCCGTGGGCCGTGCCGAAGGCATGCTCGCCCAGTGCTGTGATGTGTCCGTCGTTGCCCAGGGCCACAGCCATTCCCAGCCTGTCGCGCAGCATGGCAGCCAGTGGTATGATGCCTTTCCAGGGCAGGTTGGCAGCATTCTCAATGCATCCTGTCAGGTAGTTGGCACTGGGTGCGCTGATGCCCATGGAGCGTATGTTCTCATAGCCGCCGTTCTGTTCCGTCAGCTCAATGACTTTCTCGCAGAGCACGGTTATGAAGTCGTTGACGTTGGCATAGTCGTTCGTCGGGAAGAAGTTTCTTGCCAGAATGTTTCCGCGTATGTCGACGATGGCGTATGTGGTTCGCTTCACGCTGATGTCAACACCGACGACCCTGTTTTTTATCTGATAGTTCATAATATCTTGTTTCTTTCTTTGTCACTCCTTACTTGAACAGTGAGTATTCCTTCACTTTCCATGCCAGTGCGCTGGCTCCCAGCAGGTCGCGTTCCACGTCGGTCAGCGTTGAGGTGAGAATCTTCACCCTGCCTTGTATGTTGTGGAACACATGTTCTTCGAATGTCTCGTTTGTTGGTTCGAGCAGCCATTTTCCTGCACGCGACACGCCTCCGGTGATGATAATGCCTTCAGGATTGATGATCGATGCATAGTTGGCCAGTCCGAAGCCCAGTATGTGTCCCGTCCTGCGATAGGTCTCTATGGCCAGCTCGTCGCCCTCATCGCAGAACTGGGCAATGAGTTCTGGTGTCAGGTCGCTGCGTCCTCTCATGAGCGAAGGCGCTGCGCTCTCCTCCATCAGCTCCCGTGCTGTTTCCAGGATGCCGTAGGAGGCGCAATAAGCCTCCAGACAGCCTTTGTGACCGCAGGCGCACTGTCTGCCGTCGGGTATCACGCATGCGTGGCCAATCTCACCGGCAAAGCCGTTGGCACCAATGTGTACCTGTCCGTTGGAGAACAGGCTGCTGCCCAGTCCCAAGCCAATGGTGATGATAATGAAGTTGCTCATGCCGTGGGCACAACCGAAACTGTATTCGCCCAGTCCCCTGATGTGTCCCACGTTGGCTATGGCCACGGCCAGTCCCAGCCTGTCGCGCATCATGGCAGCAATGGGTATTGTGCCTTTCCAGAAAGAGTTGGGCGCTTTCTCTATGCAACCAGTAAGAGAGTTGGCACAGCGGGCGCACAGTCCCACCGACCTCACGTTCTCATAACCGCACGTCTGCTCGGCAAGCATGATGATTCCTTCGCTCAGATGGGCAATGAAATCATTGACGTTGGGAAAGTCCTTCGTTGGGAAACTCTCCTTGGAAATCATGTTTCCCCGGATGTCCACCACGGCGTATGATGTTTCGTTTTCAGCAACATCTACGCCCACAACGTGGGTTTTGATAGATTCTTTCAGCATAGCGGTATAGTTTTAGATTGGGCAAAAATAGTAATTATTTTGCTATTGACCAAACTATTATCGATTTTTTTTGTACAATTTCCCAAAATCGCATTGATATTTCACAATTATTTCTTATCTTTGCCGCCGATTGTTATTTTTAATCCACATTATTATTAATTAAAAAAGAGAAAGCAATGAAGAAGTTTTTCGTACTTGTGATGGCCGTGTGTGCCATTAGCTTCACTTCGTGTGGAAACAAGAATGCCCAGCAGGCCGAGGCCGCTGAGGCTGAGTCTGAGGTGGTGGCCGCCGAGGATGTGGTGGCCAATGCTGCTGCCGACCTGGCTGCACAGCTTGAGGCAGGCGATGTCAGCAAGTTCCAGGAGGCTGTGGAGGCCGTGAAGACCAAGGCTGCCGAGCTGCTGAAGGAGAACCCTGAGCTGGCCAAGGAGTATCTGACCAAGGTGCAGGACTTCCTGAAGGAGAACACCGAGAAGATCAAGACTCTTGCCGGTGACAACCAGCTGGTGTCTACTGCCGTTGAGTCGCTTGTGGCTACTCCTGCCGAGAGCATCGTGAGCAATCTGAGCGCTGCCCTGGGCAATGTGGAGGATGCTGCCAACGCTAAGGTGGAAGAGGCTCAGCAGGCTGCCGAGGATCAGGCCAATGCTGCCAAGGAAGCTGTCGACCAGCAGGTGGAAGAGGCCAAGCAGAAGGCTGCCGACGAGGTGAACAAAGGTGCCGAGAAGGTGAATGAGAAGGTGAACGAGGCAGCCGACAAGCTGCTGAAGGGCACGGGTCTGAAGTAAATGGCGTTTCGCTGCCAAGAAAAGCTAAAGCGGAAAATCTCACGATGAAGAGATTATTAGTATTTCTTTTCGGTATGGCGTTTGTTGTCACGGCCAGTGCCATCAACGCCAATACCGTTGAGATTGTCTACAACGGCAATACTGCCATCGTCAACGTTGCCCTGAACATCAGCAGCTACGTCACCGTGGAGAGCGGCACTTCGTCGCATGTAAGGATTGTGCAGGACTCGCTCTTTGCCGGAGTAGACAAGAGCCTGGACAATGAGGATGGCGAGATCATCTATCTGCTCTCGGGCAGCTCTTCCGACGGCGAGTTCTATCTGGAGGGCTCCTACAAGGCATCCGTCCAACTGAAAGGACTCACGCTGACCAACCCCAGCGGCCCTGCCATCAACATCCAGGACGGCAAGCGCATCAACCTGAGTGTCAAGAAGAACACCACCGCCACGCTAGCCGACGGTGTCAACGAAGACTACAACGGCTGCGTTCACTGCAAGGGCCACCTCAAGCTGCAGGGCAGTGGCACGCTGAATGTTTCAAGCGTGTCGCGGCATGCCATCTACAGCAAGGAGTATCTGGAACTGAAGAACCTCACACTCAACATCACCGCCGCCAAGAAGGACGGCATACACTGCAAGGAGTACATGCTCATGTCGAGCGGCACGGTGACCATCAACGGCGTTGAGGACGACGGCATCCAGGTGGAGCTGGCCAACGCCGCCGTGACCGGCATCACCACCGGCCATGAGGACGAGAACACCGCCAACTTCTACATGACGGGTGGAAAGCTCACGATAGGCAGTTGTCCGGGCAATACCATCAAGACCGACGGTGTCATCAAGGCCACGGGAGGCACCCGCAACTTCGATGCATCCACCACCCAGGAGTATGCAGGCATTGATGGCGTGGAACTCCTCAGCCGCCAGCCGTCCACTGCCCTCTACGACCTCTTGGGCCGCAAGGCCACCAGCCGTAGCAAGGGCATCCTGCTGCGCAAGTCGGGCGGTAAGATATTAGTAAGGTAAAAAGAACAAAAAAAGGTGGGACGCTTTTCCCACCTTTTTTGTTGCTTGTCTGTTTTTTATTTCACGTTGCCAACCTTCACCAGATATTCGGCAATCTGCACCGCGTTCAGTGCAGCACCCTTCCTGATCTGGTCGCCTGACAGCCAGAAGGTCAGTCCGTTGTCGTCGGCCAGGTCTTTGCGCACGCGGCCCACGAAGATGTTGTCCTTTCCAGCCGTGTCCAGCGGCATGGGGTAGGTCAGCGTCGCAGGATCGTCCACCAGCGTACAGCCAGGGGCAGCGGCAATGGCCTTCTGAGCCTCTTCCACGCTGATGGGGCGTTCCGTCTCAATCCATACGCTCTCACTGTGCGAGCGCAGCGACGACACACGCACACACATGGCCGAGCAGCGGGCGTCGGTATGCATAATCTTGCGCGTCTCGTTATACATCTTCATCTCCTCCTTCGTATAGCCATTGGGCTGGAACACGTCAATCTGCGGAATCACGTTGTAGGCCAGCTGGTGGGGGAACTTCTTGATGGTCTTCACCTCGCCCGTCTCTACAATCTCCTTGTACTGCTGCTGCAGCTCCTGCATGGCGGCAGCACCTGCACCCGATGCACTCTGGTAGGACGACACATGAATGCGCTTGATGTGGCTCAGCTGTTCCAACGGCTGCAGCACCACCACCATCATGATGGTCGTGCAGTTGGGGTTGGCAATGATGCCGCGCGGACGGTTCAGTGCGTCCTCGGCATTGCATTCAGGCACCACCAGGGGCACGTCGTCATCCATGCGGAAGGCACTCGAATTGTCTATCATCACTGCCCCGTAGCGGGTAATGTCCTCAGCAAATTCCTTTGAGGTGCCAGCACCGGCCGAAGTGAAGACGATGTCCACGTCCTTGAAGTCATCGCCGTGCTTCAGCAGCTCCACTTCTATGTCCTTGCCCTGATAGTTGTACTTACGCCCGGCAGAACGCTCCGAGCCGAACAGCCGGAGCTCGTCCATCGGGAAATTCCTCTCAGCGAGAATACGCAGGAACTCCTGTCCCACGGCTCCGCTTGCGCCAACGATTGCTACTTTCATTTTGTTACTATTTTGGTTTCTATGCTTACAACTTTGTTGCAAAAAGCCCGTCTTCTGTCACTATCTGACTCTTCACCAGCCACTTTTGCGGCTGCAAAGGTAATGCTTTTGATTGAAATGACCAAAGAATCTTCGAGAAAAGAACGCAGAACCGCTTTTGAAGAGCGTACGTGTACCTGAAATCGTTTTTGTTTTGTCAAAATAATTCATAGAAAAAAGCACTCTCCCGACAGGTACTTTTAGACGGGCGAAGGCGCAAAAAGCAGCTCTTTTATGGTCAATGGCCTGCTGCCTCGGAGGTAGATAGGCTCTGACTGCATGGAAGTAAGGCGTAGACGCATCGAAACCTAGGCTTAAACGCGCTTAAACCAAGCCTCTTTTTCATCGAAACTAAGCCTTATTTAGGGCAAAAACAGCTGTTTTCGGGGCACTAAAAAGCCACCGAAATCACAATCCACTGACTGTCAAGCACTTGCAAAAACACCCATAATTCGCTCATTAGCGACCGACTGACCATTTGGTGAATTCTGAGCGAATCTCAGAGGGGTCGTTGTAAAGATTTTTCATAATTTCGTTGCATTTTTTCTTCGTAACCGCTTCCATTTACTTTTCACATTCACTTTCCCTCCGAATCGCTTGGCGGTTCGGATTTTTTGTCGTACCTTTGCCCTTGAATTCGGATTAATAGCTGTTGCAATGAACAATGTAAGTTTCCCCCAAATCACGACCGCCGTCCAGGCTGAACCTTGGGCAGAGGGACACGTCGCGCGGTTCACATCAACCCGAGTCGTGCCGCAGACACCACGTCCGCATCGTAACATCACTACAAACGTATTGCCTCGATGAGCGTACTTAGAAAGAATTTCGGCTGTCGGCAAGATGCCATCATCACCGACTGCTTTGTGGTCATGCCCGACG